>Ga0308390_1000907_pt1 | contig 20170 bp, 22 predicted proteins | sample Hotspr2Sample149_FD_202358 | JGI IMG/M metagenome (GOLD analysis project Ga0308390, IMG submission 202358) | Hot spring phototrophic mat microbial communities from Mushroom Spring, Yellowstone National Park, Wyoming, United States - 20040719_149 ...
GTAGATGAGGTTATCAATTTCGTTGAGCCGTCTTTGAATATCGTCGAGCGATTCGTGCAAGCCTTTGGCAATAATGTCTTGAATATCGGTGTATTCTAATTCGGAACGGAGTTGCCCGAGTTTTTTTTCTGCGCTGTTGCTGAATGTGGAGAGCGGCGTGCCTGTAATGGCGTGAAGTGAGGCTTCGGCTTGCATAAGTGCAAAACGAATGGAGCGCGGGAAAGCCTGATTAAAAATGAGAAACTGTGCAATATCAATCGGTGTGATTTTGCTGTATTGTCGGCGATACATCTGATACGCGCTGGCAGATTTTAAGATGGACGTCCATTGTGTTAAATCAATCGTTGAGCCAACGTCTTTGGTATCGGGGAGCAGAATAAAATACTTCATGTCGAGAAAGCGCGAGGTTTTATCGGCGCGCTCGATGAAGTGTCCGATTGTGCCGAAGTGCCAGCCTTCCGTGCGCGAGATGGTGGTATCAACAATGCCGAGAAAGAGCTGACAATTTCGTCGAACTTCGTTGAAAAAATTTGCCGCATTGAGCCGCTTCCACTCGTGCTGACTGACCGCTTCGAGAACGAAGTGATAGGTGCGATTGATATGCTCCCACATTTCAATCGAGATGCTGTCGCGCACCGTGCGAGCGTTCTCGCGTGCCTGTTTCAAACAACTAAGGATAGAGTTCGGATTTTCGGTATCGGCGACCATGAAATCAAGCACATTGCTTTTTGTCGCTTCGCCGTATCGTTGAAAAAATGCAAGTTCGTCGCCTGTCGTTGAAATCAGTGGAAGCCATTGTTCGCTCAATCCCGGCGGCAAATCCAACGAAATGTTCAAATTCACATTGATAAGGCGCGAATAATTTTCTGCCCGTTCAATGTAGCGATTCATCCAGTAGATTGAATTGGCAACGCGGCTAAGCATGTGAAGTGTTGGTTGAAGTTGGGTGAAATTACGGAACGAAAGCGGTTCGTGGAAACAGGTTTAGCTCGCAAGATGTTACTAATTTCACAGAAGTTGAAGTTTGATGAGGAAGACTAACCTTAACCGAAAAAACAAATGAAAATCATTCAAACAGAAATTATTATAGACCGTGAAAGAAATGCGAGGGCGTATCACTTGCCCGATGTTTCGGAAGGACAATACAATGCGCTCATCATTCTTGATGATTCAAAAAAGATTGGAAAAAAGGATTCAAAGCATCTTGAATTTTCGTCTCACACACTCAAAAATCCTAACGATACATTTCAGCGATGTCAGATATATGGAGAAGAAGAAAGATAAGGTGTTTGTAGACACCAATATTTTACTATACGCAAATGTCTTAAACTCGGCTCTGAATAAAGACGCTCAACAAATGCTCCTGCGACTGATAAAAGAAGACTCTGAAGTTTGGATAAGCAGACAGGTCATTCGAGAGTATGCCGCTATCTTGACAAGAGAAGGAGTGTCTATCAAGGCAGTCAAAAACGATATAGAGAAGTTTATTGAGATTTTTGAAGTAGCAGATGAAACTTGGCAAACGACAAGTCAATTTCTCGAGTGAATTACACGATACAAAGTAAAAGGCAAGCAAGTTCATGATGCAAACATCGTTGCAACGATGCTTACGCTTGGAATAAAGAAATTGCTCACGCATAACACAACTGATTTCAAACGATATGAAAAGGAGATAGAGATAATTTCTTTGACCAACGCATAGATTGACAAGAACTATATCACCAATTTTCATGGTGTTTCACAAGTGTATGCCACCAAATAGCTTAAACAGTAGTTTCCAATGAATAAATGTCTCACCAACGACCGATTATCGCTTGTGCTGTTGTGTTCAGCAGTGCTGATGTTTATTGCCGCCGCTACGGTGTTGTATCGGTTTAGCAATGGCTTTTCGGAATCGCTTTTGGAAACGGAATCAGGAAAAACCGCACTCGTGGTGCTGTTTGCCGCCGTGATGCTGATTGTGGCAAATTTTGTTTATCAACTCATCATCAAATTTGAGATTCCCTTTTCGCGCCCGATGCTGATTGGCTATGTGGTGTGCGAAGTGCTGTATTCAGGCTTTCTGTTCGCTTTGAAGGTGTGAAAGGTGTTTTTCTTTCAAGTAGTTCAGCAATCCTTTTGCGGCGGCTTCGCATAAATCAAGCACGAGTTCGAAGGTTTCAGCACCTTCGCTGTATGGGTCAGGCACTTCGGTGTAGCCTGTTTCGGGAGCAAATTCCATAAACAGTTTGAGTTTGCGCCACTGCGTGGTGCAGAGCGAAGAAACGTCGGCATAATTGCTTTTATCCATCATGATGATGTAGTCGTAGTAATCTAAATCATCGACTTCAATGCGTTTGCCACGATGCGGTGTTAAGTCGTAACCGCGTTTTGCCGCATGGCGAATGGTGCGACTATCTGCCATGTCGCCAATGTGGTAGCCCGCCGTTCCTGCCGAATCAATCTCGAAATAATCGGCTAATCCTTCCGATTCAACAAGTTTTCGGAACACGCCTTCTGCCGTAGGTGAGCGACAGATATTGCCAAGACAGACAAACAAAATTTTGACTTTTGAAACCGATGAAGCAGTGCTTGACATATCACGTTTGATTTCGAGTTAAGCGAGTAAAATTGGGTTATCGCGACCTAATTCGTGAGTGTCGTCATCGTCTCTCGATGGTAGTGTGTCGTTATCGTCTTTGAGTTCCGCAGGGTTAATGGTTTCCAACTTTTTCTGCAAGGTTGAAAGCCGTTCACTGCACGCTTTCGCAAGGCGTTTTCCTTCTTCGTAAAGTTCAATGGATTGCTCCAAACCTGTTTCGCCCGATTGAATGATAGAGGCAATTTCTTCCAAGCGAGCAATCATGGCTTCAATCGTTTTTTCAGGCTTCTTGTTTGGCACAATTTGTTTCGGTTGGAATTGATGTAAATTTTGGAAAACAAAGATACGAAATGTCTCGTCCTTTGATTACTGAAAAAGAGGTGCTCTCTGCGGTGCGAAGCGGAAAACGCGAACTTTACACGCCGCCGAACACCTTGATAACACCGCTTGCCCGTGATGCCGCCAAAGCACACGGCTTGAACTTCGTTTCAACCAAAGCAGAATCGCTGTCGCTTCCGCCTAACGAGATGCTCACGATTGCTATCGGTAGCGACCACAGCGGATTTCAGACAAAAGCGGAACTGAAAAAATTTCTTTCGGAAAAAAATTATCGCCTGTTAGATGTTGGAACGGAATCGGAAGCCAGTTGCGATTATCCCGATTTCGCTCTGAAAGTTGGTGAAGCCGTGCGGAACGGACGCGCCACATTCGGCATAATGATTGACGGCGTTGGTACGGCTTCCGCCGTTGTGCTGAATAAAATTCCGACGCTTCGCGCCGTTTCATGCTACAATGAATTTACTGCGAAAATGGCGCGCGCGCACGGCAACGCCAACGCACTCACGCTTGGCGCACGCGCACTCGGCATTGAAACCATGAAATCTATCGTTCAAACGTTTCTCACAACTGCCTTTGAAGGTGAAAGACACGAGACGCGCCTCGAAAAACTTCGCGCTATCGAACAACAGTATTTACGTAATCACCTATGACACCGAAACTTTATGCCTCGCGCGGATTCACGATTGACGAATTAGTCAGAATTTACGCCCGATATTGCGCTGATTTAGCCGACGACGAAGGCATTTGGATTCCGGGCTACGACGAATTTCTCTTCTACCGAAGCGATATTGAAATCCGCAAAGATGAACTAAGCGATGCACAAAAAGAGGAAGTCCGAAAGTGGGATAAAGTCGTGCTGAAAAACGCTTACAAATACTTGGTTGAATATGAGTTTGGTGATGGCTTGCTCGATGATTCGTATCGTGAAAAGCGTTACCCAACATCGCACTGGTGGTGGTATGTGGATAGGATTAAAAAAGGAACATTAGAGCCTCCGAATCTTTAATTCATCAAATCAAATGTCGGTTATTCTAATTACAGGCGCAGGCAAAGGGATTGGTCGCGCGATTGCCGTAGAATTTGCCAAGCGCAAGAGCGAAGGCTTTTCGCCGAAACTCTTTCTCACGTCGCGCACACTTTCCGATTTGCTCGCACTCAAAAAAGAGTGTGAAGCCATGCGCGTTGAAACGCACGTGCTTGATGCCGAACTCTCGAAAATGGACGATGTCAATCGCATTTATGAAAGTGCGTTGAGCCGCTTTGGGCGTGTGGATTGCCTTATCAACAATGCAGGTGTTGGGCGATTCAAACACATTCTCGAACTCACCGAAGAGGATTACGACTTCACGATGAATACCAATCTCAAAGGCACATTTTTTCTCACGCAAAAAATCTTTGCCGATATGCAGGCACGCCAATCAGGGCATATCTTTTTCATCACATCGGTAGCGGCAGAAACGCCGTTTGAACAAAGCGCGCTTTATTGCGCCTCAAAGTTTGGGCAGAAAGGCTTGGTGGAAGTCTTGCGGCTCTATGCAAGGAAGTGCAAGGTGCGAATTACGAATGTAATGCCCGGTGCAGTCGCTACGCCCATGTGGGGCGAAGCAAGAGAAAGACTGTCAGAAAAAATGATGATGCCCGAAGATATTGCCAAACCGATTGTTGAGGCTTATTTGCAACCCACAAGAACTTGCGTCGAGGAAATCGTCTTACGCCCAATCGGCGGAGACTTATAGGCGATTTATTTCACGAGCACAACATCAACGTGCAAGAGCAGTTTAAGGGCTTCAAGTGCATCAATGCCAGATTTGTTTTCAAAGATTACTCTTTGCAATCGACCAGCGTCATAATCCAGTTCGCCTGTGCCTCGCAAACTTGTAACAATCAGTTTCCCCGTTTCCCGATGAAAGACCATGTAGGAAATTGCCTTCGAGACGGAATCGAAGTGAAGCGTGCCTTTTAGAGGCGAAGAGTTTGCGGCAGAAGCAGGTGAAGATGTGCCAAGATTCCAACTTGTTACATCGCCAATTTCATTTTCTACAAGCGATTTCAAATGGTTGAAATCTGATTGCGAGCGTGAGAGCGTATCCAAGTAGGTTTGCACTGTATTGCGCAACTGTTGCGGTTGAATGGGCTTGAAAAGATAATCACTTGCGCCGAGTTGAAACGCCGCCATCACGATTTCCTTCTCGCGCATTGAACTGCATACAATCACAAACGGAAGTGAGAGTTTTTGCTCTTGCGCTTTATCAAGAAACTCGAAGCCGTTGACATCAGGCATCACAAGGTCAAGCAAAATCAGGTCGTAGAGATTTTTTTTTTGAGCAATGTAAGAGCCTTGCCACCGTCGTAAGCACTATCAACAGCAACGGAAAGAGAGTGAAGGGAAGATTTGTAAATCAAATGTGTGTCTTGGTCGTCGTCGACAAGAAGTAGCCGATAAGTATTCATCACAAGATTCCGTTAATAGAAGGCTATCGTTTCTTTTGTAAAAATATTCCTAACGGGCAAGAGGAGATATTTCAAAAGTGCTTCGTGAAAATAGAAAAAGTACGTTGCTTTTCAACTTTTTTTGGCTATGAGTCAAGAAGTGCAAGAAACTCTGCTTCGGTCAAAACCTTGATGCCCAGTGTTTTGGCTTTTTCAAGTTTAGAGCCGGCTTCGCGACCGGCAACAACATAATCCGTCTTTTTGCTGACACTGCCTGACACTTTGCCCCCGCGTTTCAACACTTCTTCTGATGCTTTTTCGCGAGTGAGTGTTTCAAGTGTGCCTGTAAAAACGACCGATTTTCCTGCGAAGTGTGTGCTGTGAATGATCTCGGATTTTTCGCCGTGCATCTTAACGCCTGCGCGTTTCAACTTCTCAATCAACCGAAGCGTTGAAGGCTTGCGGAAGTAATCATAAACGCTCTTTGCAATCGTGCCGCCCACTTCTTCTGTCTGCTCTAATGCTTCGAGTGTGGCAGTGGCAAGTTCATCGATTGATGGAAATTGGCGCGCTAAAATTCTTGCCGTTGCAAGTCCCACATGGCGAATGCCTAACCCAAACAACAGCCGTTCAAGCGGGCGAGATTTACTCGCCTCAATGGCGTCTAACAGATTTTGCGCCGATTTCTCGCCGAAGCGTTCAAGGTCTGCAAGTTGTTTTTTCTCAAGAAAATAAATATCGGCGACATCGCTAATAAGGCGTGTGTTGAGAAGTTGCTCGACAATCGCATCGCCCAAGTTTTCAATATCCATTGCATTGCGCGAGGCGTAGTGCAAAATGCGCCCTTGAATTTGTGCAGGACAGTGGTCTTCATTCGGGCAATAAAGATTGACTTCGCCGTCAGGTTTGACGAGTGGCGTTTGGCACGAAGGACAATGCGTGGGCGGAAAAATTGGCTTGGCATCACTCGGACGTTTTTCAACCACTGCACGCACCACTTTGGGAATCACATCGCCAGATTTTTCAAGTATCACGTGGTCGCCAATGTGCAAATCAAGCCGAGCGATTTCATCAAAGTTGTGAAGCGTAGCGCGCGAAATCGTTGAGCCTGCAAGAAAAACAGGTTCAAGTTCAGCAACAGGTGTAATCGTGCCAACGCGCCCAACTTGATAGGTGACACTGCACAAAGTGGTTTCGGCTTGGCGTGCGGAAAACTTGTAGGCAATCGCCCAACGCGGAGCTTTTGTCGTTGCGCCGAGCAGTTTCTGTTGCCGAATAGAATTAACCTTAATCACAGCACCATCGATATCGAAGGGCAAGGCGTCGCGCTTTGATTCCCATTCGTTCAAAAATGATTCAATTTCTTCGAGCGTTTTGGCAAGCGTGCGGTGCGTGCTGACATTAAAGCCAAGCGATTGGAGCAACAAGAGCCGCTCCCAATGCGAGACTTCGTCTGAAAGTGCTTCGCTTGAGAGGAAGTAAGCCGAAAAGGTCAGTTTGCGTTTGGCAACTTCGCGTGAGTCTTGTTGTTTGAGTGTGCCTGCGGTGGCGTTACGCGGATTGGCAAATTTCTTCTCGCTCTGCTCGTTGAGCATTTCAAAATCCTTTTTCATCATAAAGACTTCGCCGCGCACTTCGAACTCGCTATCAAGCAAAGCGTGAGTCTTCTTGTTGGATTTTAGGCGAAGCGGAATCGTGGGAATGGTTTTGAGATTAGGGGTAATGTCGTCGCCTGTGGTGCCATCGCCGCGCGTCGCGCCTTGCACAAACAAGCCCTTGCGATACATCAAACTGACCGCAACACCATCAAATTTAAGTTCGCACGCAAATTCGGGATTGCCTAAGCCTTCGGCAGTGAGTTCTTTTTGAACACGTTTTACAAACTCATGCAATTCTTCGGGCGAGTAAGTATTTGAGAGCGACATCATCGGCTCTTTATGCACGACGGTCGGAAAGTTCTTTGTAACGGTTCCGCCAACGCGCTGACTGGGCGAATCGGGCGTAACAAGGTCAGGGAACTGCTGTTCAATCTGAATCAATCGCTCTAACAACTTATCAAACTCGTAATCGGAAATGGTTGGCTGTGCAAGCACATAGTAGTTGTAGTTGTGCGTTTCAATCGCTTCTCGCAAACGGTTGAGTTCGATTTCAGCTTGTGATTTTGTCATGTGTTATGAGCAATGTTGAGAATTGAAAAATACGCCTTTGCGCAATTTCCCCATTGAAACAAGGCAAGAGCCTTTACTGATTGGCACAAATAAAAAGGTTAATGATTTCTTAACACAAATTTGACACTTGTTGCGCCTTGCTTGCGTTGGAGACACTGTATTTTTAGTAACAAAATCAACGTTCGCTGATAGATTGCACATTGCTATTATGAAACACAACCGATTGATTGTTGCGCTCATTGCTTCATTGATATTTCCCTTTATCTCTTCTCTTCCCGCCGCATCACAAGGGCGATTATTTGGTCGAGTGATTGACGAAAACGGTAAGCCTGTGCGTGCCGCTACGGTTTTCGTGAGCAATGCTTCGACCAATCGCGCTGCGCTCACCAACGCACAAGGCTATTATGTTTTCTTGGGAATTTCAGAGGGTAAGTATTCGCTCAAAGTGTTCAAGACAGGGCTTCCAAAAACAAGTCGCGAAGGCATTACGATTGCCGCTAATTCAACGGCACGGCACGATTTCAAACTGGGGGCAGATAATTCAGGAGCGGCGCAACTGGCATCGGTAGCAGTCGAACGTAAGAAAGAAGCCAAGAAAGCCACAAAAGCCAAATCGGAAAAGCCAACAGAAACGATTGTCGTGAAAAATGAAGTTGGCGAAACCGAAGAATTAGATGAAACCGAAGTTGAAGAAATTAAGAAGGCAGAAGAAACAGCAAAGGAGGAAGAAGCCGCACTGAATATCGCCGCTGAAAAAGAAGTTGCGATTGAAGGCGGAATCGCCGCAATTCAAAAGGCAATTCAGTATCCTGAAACCGCTCTTAATCTGAAAATTGAAGGCAAAGTTGTGGTGCGTGTGTTTGTTGGACGCGACGGCTCACCACTTCGAATGGAAATTGTGAAATCAGCCCATGAACTTTTAGACGAAGAAGCCCTGCGTGTGCTCAGCGAAAATGCAAAGTTCACGCCCGCCGTTGTGAATGGACAAAATGCCATCGGTGTTATTACTGTTCCGATTACCTTCAAAATCGGCAAAGTTGTTTGGTGAGATTTATTAAAGAGTTTGGAAGGCGTTGTGAAAGCGACGCCTTTTTTGTTTCAAGACATGTTGCGCGATAAGTTTGCTGAATGATTATTTCAAATCATCAAGTCAGTTCAAATGAAATCGCCAAAAACACCAACCTTGTATCAAGAACTTTCCGAACTGCTTACAGAGCAAGTCAACCCAAACACAAACCATATCGATGAATGTCCGCCGCTTGAAATTGCGCGACTGATTAACGAAGAGGATAAAAAGGTTGCGCACGCTGTTGAGCAAGAGTTACCACAAATTGCCAGAGCGATTGAGTTAGTTGCTAATGCGTTCAAGTCGGGCGGACGGCTCATTTACATTGGCGCAGGCACAAGCGGACGGCTTGGCATCTTGGACGCATCGGAGTGCCCGCCTACTTTCGGCGTGAAACCCTCGCAAGTGCAAGGCATTATCGCAGGCGGAAAAAAAGCCATGTTCAGAAGCGTTGAAGGCGCAGAAGATAATCCACAGGCGGCAAAGGAAGCACTCAAAAAAATCAAACTCACCCAACGCGACGTGCTCTGTGGCATCAGTGCTTCTAAACGCACACCGTTTGTGGTCAGTGCGTTGAAGTATGCGCGAAACATCGGCGCGAAAACGATTTTCCTGACATCAAATCCAAACGTGTCAGAAAAAGTTGATGTGCTGATTCGCACGTTAGTTGGAGCGGAAGTTATAATGGGCTCAACGCGCATGAAAGCAGGAACCTCACACAAAATGGTGCTGAATATGATTTCCACAGGCGCAATGATTTTATGCGGAAAAACTTACGGCAACCTCATGATTGACCTCCAACAAACAAACCAAAAACTCATCGAACGCACCAAACGCATTTTCATCTTGGCAACAGGCGATGACTACAAAACCGCTGAAACCTTCCTTAAAAAAGCAGGCGGAAAACTGAAAACCGCAATCGTGATGCGACTTGCAGGCGTTTCAAAAAAAGAAGCCGAAGCACGATTGAAACAGGCACACGGATTCGTTAAACGTGCGATTGCAACTGACGCCAAATAGATCTTCAAGCCTGAACTAAAAGGAAATCAATCGTTCTGCGGCGCGTATCGACGCTGTGGACTTTGATTTTCACGCGCTTGCCGAGTTGCAACTTGCGATGCGTGCGCTTGCCAACCAACGCATAAATACGCTCATCAAACTCGTAGTAATCGTCCTGTAAGTTCTTGATGTGAACTAATCCTTCAACATTCAACTCATCAATGCGCACATAGATGCCGAACTCGGTTACGCCTGAAATCACGCCGCCATAGATGTTGCCGATGTGTTCAGAGATGTATTCGACTTGTTTGAGTTTAACCGAATCACGCTCGGCTTCGGTTGCTAAGCGTTCTTGTGCGCTGGCATGTTCGCAGATTTCAGGAATCAAGGCAGAAAGTTTTTTGAGCCGTGTTTGACGCATTTTTTTGTGTTGCTCGCGCAAGGCTTCATACTCAAAAAGCAATCGATGCGTAACAAGGTCAGGATAACGGCGAATCGGTGATGTGAAGTGCAAGTAGTAATCAAACGCTAAGCCGTAGTGTCCAATGTTTTTATCGGAATAAATTGCCTTCGCCATTGAACGCAAGGCGACTTCGGTCACAAGTGTTTCTACGGGTGAGCCTTTGACATCATGAAGCAACTTTTTGAGTGCGTGCGAAGAAGCCGTGTCGTTGTTGAGCGCGTTCTTTTTCAATTCTAACTTGAACCCCAATTTTCTAACGAACTCCGAAAGCAATTTGATTTTTTCAGGGAGCGGCGAATCATGAACGCGATAAATACACGGATAACCTAATTCTTCGGTTTGATAATGTGTTGCAATATGCTTTGCAACCGTTCTATTGGTGAGAAGCATAAACTCTTCAATCAAGCGATGGCTATCGAGCCGAAGTTTTTTAATGACTTCAATAGGCTTGCCTTCTGCATCGAGTTTGAACTTGACTTCTTCGGTCTCAAAATCAATTGCGCCGTTGTTCATTCGTGCTTTGGTGAGATGTTTGGCTAAACGGTTAAGCATCAAAATTTCTTCGCAGTAATCGCCTTCGCCTGTTTCAATAATTGTTTGCACTTCTTCATATGTAAATCGGCGGTGCGAATGAATCACGGTTTTGGCAATTTGATAGTCTTGAACTTCGGCAAGTTCGTTGAGCCGAAATATCACCGAGTAAGCAAGGCGGTCGACATGCGGATTCAAACTGCAAATGTTTTCGGAAAGATTGGACGGAAGCATTGGAATAACACGGTCGACAAGGTAGACCGATGTAGAACGCTTTTGCGCTTCTTCATCAAGCTTTGTACCTTCTCGGACAAAATGCGAGACATCAGCAATGTGAACGCCAACAATGAAATCGCCGTTATCGGCGCGTTCAATCGAGAGCGCATCATCAAAATCTTTTGCATCAAACGGGTCAATCGTGAAAACGACCTTCTTTCGGAAATCAAGCCTTGCGGCTAATTCTTCTTTTGAAATTTTTTCAGAGAGACGATTGGCTTCTTCAACAACGGCTTTTGGGAATGTGGCATCAATGCCGTGCGAGCGTGCAATAGCGGCGACTTCGGCGCGTGAATCACCTGCTTTGCCCAACACTTCTTTTACCTTCGCCGTTAGCGACGTGTCAGAGTCAAATTTGATTTTGTGAATAACAACTTTATCGCCTTCGGTCGCCTTGCCGATGTCTTTTTGTTTAATGGTAATGTCGGGCAAAATGGTTGATTCATCGGGAATGAACTTGAAAGTACGATTGGTGCGTTTGAGCGTGCCGACAAGTTCGGTGCGCGTGCGTTCTATAACCGCTGTGATTTTTCCTTCGAAGCGTTTTGACCAAGTGTTGCGCGGCTTGGAATCATCGTAAGGCGAGTTCGTAATTTGAACGCTGACCACATCGCCATCAAGGGCTTGCTTGATGTGTTCGGCATGCACAAAAATTTCGTCATCGTAGCCTTCAACAGTAACGAAGCCGTAGCCATTGGGGTGCGTGCGCAGTTTGCCTGTGTAAGATTTGCCGAGTTCGTATTTCGGCTTTCTTTGTTCGGCTTTAAGGTGTTCAATTGCATCGCGTTTAGGATAGACAGCCGTTTGAACACGGCGTTCAATGATGTCAGAAGGCGGAGTATCGGCAGAGGGAGCAAAGTATCGCCGCTCATTGTCTTTATCGACGCTTCCTGCTTCGTGAAGGCGGTGCAAAACATACCAAAATCCGGGAATCTCATCGTTACTTTCGTAGCCAAGTGCGCTGGCAAGTTCGCGTGAACGATAGCGTTTGCCTTCGTTCTCTGAAAGAAAATTAAGAATTTCAGCCGCAACGGATTTTTCGCCTTGACGAATCAAAAACTCCATCACACGCTCCATATCATCAGGACGGGGGTAATCGCGTTTGCGCCTCGAGGCATGATGCTTCTGATGTTGCTTCTTTTTAGACATGGCTGATTGATTGAACAGGAAGGAAAATTATCGGAGATGAAAGAATATGAACACGGGTGATTTCACAAGAGTATTTTCTTTGCGGGTTTGAACGCTTCAATGCAAAGTTGGCTTGTGCAGTGAGCAATGTCATCGTGGTCGTTGCTTGCAATCACGACAATAGTTTGCGAGATGAACTCTTGAAGTTTGTTCCAAAATAGGGTTTTACCATCATCATCAAGCGTTGTGGTTGGCTCATCAAGAAAGAGAAACTTTGGCTGTGATGCAAAGGCTTGAATAAAGCGCAGGCGTTGAATCATGCCTGACGAATACGCTTTGACACGCTTTGATTGTGCTTCCGACAAGCGAAAGTAATTAAAAAGTTCATCAAGTTCATGTTTGAGAATGGGCTTTCCTTTTGCTCGCAACGCAAATAAGACATTTTCAATTCCTGAAAGTTCATCATAAAAATTTAAGTAAGGCGAAACGAATCCGATGTGCGAGCGTGCTTGGTCAGACGTCAGTGCCATGCCACCAAGCGTATAGCGGACTGTGCCGGAAGTTGGAGAAACCAATGTGGCAAGGATTTTCAGAAGCGTTGATTTTCCGCTTCCATTTGCGCCCGTAATCGCAAGCCACTCTGTCGGCGCAATCGAAAGCGAAACATCTTGGAAAATGATTTTTCGGTCGTAGACTTTTTTAAGCGCGTCGGCGTGAAGTAATAACATTGATAAAGTAAGTGCAAGTAGTGACAAGCCGCATCGTCAGTAAAATGGGCAGAAAAATGTTACCCAAAATTCAGGTTGAAACAGATTATTTTTCGTGCGTATCTTAACAAAAATTCCTGAAAGGAGTCAAGCCATGAAAAGCTTTATGCTTGTCGGAATGCTGTGCGTATCGGCATCAACGCTCTTTGCGCAAGTGGATTTATTCGGCGGAAAGCCGCTTGTGAAAATGCCAACCGAGACAACCTCTGCTGTGCCCCAACTCTTGCAAGGCGAAAGAAAGTTCTCAACAGAAAATGAAAGCGATGAAAGCAGTTCGCAACTTGAATCGCGAGAACAATCAGCCCCAACATTTCTGCGCGGAACAGGCGCGGGAAGAAAGTCAGGATTTACTTTCATGCAAGCCACAGGCTACGGCTTTGGCGCACTCTTCGGCATCACAGCCGCGCCACGTCTTGGCTATATCTTCGAGAACGGCTTGTATCTCGGCGGCTCGTATCAAATCAGTTTCGGCTCGACCTTTATCAATCCGTTCTCTCCAACTTTTGACGCAACTTCAAGCACGCTCATACAATCTGCAAACTTTGAAATCGGCTATGAAACCAGTTTCAAACTGCTTGGAATGACCTTTTACAACCGTCCCTACCTCGCAGTTGGTTTGGCAGATGTCGGTGTCATTGAAGAAGATGGGCGCATATTCAATGCGCAAAATCGCAATACGATGGTTATGCCACAAGCAGGAATCAATTTGTTTGGAACAGCAGGCAATGTGCTTTACTATCGCTTCGAAGACCTCAAACTTGTGCGCGGCCTAACACTGGGTCTCGATGCGCGATACATGATTCTCAATCAAGCGAGTGCATTCGGCTTGTTCTTCGTAACAGGAATCCGACTGTTTTAATCACATCTACAACACTCAAAAACCGTATCAACGATTTCTTATGGTTACTCGCTGTGTCTGTTTCAATCAACCGTTTGAAAATTTGAAATGCCTCATGGCATTAAAAAACCTAAAAACCTTTGAAGAACTCAAAGCTGAAGTTGTGTTTGGAGAAAAGTGCAAGATGTGCGTTCCATATGTGCGAAAGATGATTGAAACAGGGAAAACTGTGTTTCCATATGTGCCAAATGCTCAAGAAGTTAAATCGCTCTTGAAATCCTGACGCGGTTTCTCCAACAAGTCATGTAACGCGCTAACGCACATTGCGCCAAGCGGCAATCCAACCAAAAAGCCTGTAACAATTCTTGTTGGAAAGAGATTGTCGTAAAGGTGTAAGTAACCGCAAGCGACATCAATCGCAATAAGCCCGCCTGAAACTCCCAATAAAATCAAGTATCTACGGCGATTTTCAGAATTGAACATTGGCAAAAAAAGCGCGCCGACAGCGATTCCGAAGTGAATCAGCGCACATCGAACGCAAACTGCCATTGGAAATCCAAAGAGCTCAAAACAGCGATGGGCTTTTTGATGACAGACACCGCGAAAGAGCGCGTAAAAAGCCATGTCCCCGTGCGACGCTTCATAAGGCGCAAGTATCGCAAGCGCAAGAAGCAGGAACATCGCAAAGGCAACAATCACTCGCGGAAAAAGTAGGCGAAAAAAATCAGAGCGCATTGAGAACATCGCCAGCGGAAGGATTGTGAGTCGTTTCAGCGGCTTTTTGTCCTGCAACGCCGTGCAGATAGGCAGAAAGAGCCGCCGCCACATCAAGCGAAAGTCCTTGTGCCGCAAACGCCGTAATCATGCCTGCAAGCACATCGCCGGTGCCTGCGGTCGCAAGGGCTTCCGTGCCTGTGTTATTGAGATACAAGTTTCCGTTTGAAGCAATCAATGTCGGCGCGCCTTTGAGCAAGAGACCGAGACGATATTCCGAGACAAAGGATTTCACATAGAAAAGTCTATCGGAATCAATCTCTTTGACCGATGTTTGAATCAAGCGAGAAAATTCGCCCAAGTGCGGTGTGAGAATAGCGTGCGCTAAGTGAAGTTGCGCAAGCAAGCCTAATTCGGCAATCGCATAGAGTGCGTCGGCATCAAGCACGAGTTTCTTTTGAGCAAGAAGTGGCGAGGTGAGCAGTTTGGCGATGAAGGCTTGTCGCTCTGGCGTTCTGCCCAAGCCGCATCCGATAAGCACTGCATCAGCCCATTCGATTTTTTCATAAATCGCCGATTCTGTTTGCGCAATTAAAATTGCTTCGGGAACAAGGCTATGAACAAGGTTGAACGTAGAAGGCGGAACGGCAGCGCAAATGTATCCTGCCCCGCATTTCAGCGCAGCGCGTAGCGAGAGAAGAAGCGCACCCAACATTGAACTCTCTTCGCTTTGATGACCTGCAACAATCAACACCTTGCCGTTCAAATGCTTGGCACTTTGCTTTTGGCGCACAGGCAAATGCGCTGAAACAAACGCTTCATCAACGAGGCGCATTGCATCAGGCTTGACGAGAAAGTGCGGAATGGAAATATCCACCACACGAACTTCGCCACAAACCTCGCGACCTTTTCCGAAAAAAAATCCCGATTTCAAAAATGCAAGTGAGATAGTTAAATCGGCTTCCACGCATGGTGTTTCGGCTTCGCCTGTGGTGCAGTCCAATCCCGTTGGCGAATCAAGGGCAACGACAAACGCGCCGTGATGTTGCTTTTTGTGATTGATAAGCGAGACGGCTTCTTGAATCAGCGGCGAGAGCGATGGACGCAGTTCCGCAGCAAGCTCGAAAGCCGTTTTTTCAGGTTCAGTGAGTTGCGCTTCTGAAATGTTGGGCAGATACGGATTGTTCGCTTCACGGCGTTTGATGCCTTTGGGGTGGTCGGTGCGTTTGTAGCCCGTGCCTAAAATCGCATCAATAATTAAGTCGTAGCGTTTTGTGTAAATGACTTCGGGCAGAGATTCATCGGCTTCAAAAATACGAATGGAATCGGTGTAGGAAACATACTGTGTGAGGATTTTCAGTGAGGCAGCACCATCTTGTTTGAGCAAATCGGTTTTGCAGAGATAGGCTAAATCGACTTGCGCACCGTGATTGATGAGGTGTCGCGCCAACACAATGCCATCACCGCCATTGTTGCCCTTGCCACACAGCACCAGCACAGATTTTCCAACAAGAGAACTAAACTTTTCAAGCAAGATGTTGCAAGATTCCTTTCCTGCAAGTTCCATCAGTTGCTTTTCGGTGATACGAAGTTTAATGACTGCGTCGTAATCGACTTCGCGCATTTCTTGTGCAGTCAGAATCGGCAACATTTCACATCAGGTTAGAAGTTAAGCTGAAACGTAACACGCGGCTCAATGCGGCGAACAGGCGCGTAGCGCAAAATTGCGCCAGCATCGTCGCGCACCGCCAAATAGGTCCATTGATAAATCATCGAGAGAAGCAAATACGGATATGGGAAGTAGCCCAGTTCAACGATAGAAAGGCTACGGTCGTCGAGCGTAAAGAGTTCAGTTTCAAAGCCAAGGTCGCGCTTGTAGTAATCGGCGCGAAAGAACACAGAAGGAATAGCATCAACAAGCCGCATGCCCAAGTTCAACTGTCCGCTACGTGGCGTGCGATACAGCCGTTGATAACTTCCGAACAATCGAACTTTGCCAAAAATCACACCGCCTAAATCGCCATAAACGCCGGGACCAGGTGCACTGAAATTTGCAAGTTCATTCGCACGAGTAATGATTTGTCCGTTTTCAAACGAAATAAATCGGTCTTGCTCATAGATGGCGTCGAAGTAAGCAAATTGAAATTGGTCGCCAACAACCCGATGTTCCAAACGCGAAGAAAGTTGAATAACACCTAACACGTTCGGAATAGTGCCTGTAACCCCTATCGCTAAGCCTGAACCATAGCCAATGATTTTAACAATATCCATATATGCGTCCATTTCAAAAATCGGAGAGCGTAGGAGCGGCAAGCCCGCATCAACACCAATGACGGTTAAATTGCCCCGACGAATCGCAAGCGAGTCATAGAACAACTCGCGACCGTTCGATATGCTTACAAATCCGCCACCACGCGTAACATTTGCTTGACGGCTGAAATCGACGACATAACTTGCGCCAATTTGTAACTTTGAAAGCACAGGAATATCCGTTGAAAAGAGCGGACGATTGTAGGCGCGAAGCCCGACAATGTTGAAATTTGAAAGGTCGCTTATCATGGATTCAAAGCCGTAGTTTCCGAAATCCATGTCAAACTCCACACCGACGCGCCGCGCATCGTAACTGCCGTTGTTGCGATAAAGATTTACGATTGAGCCATGTCCAAGCCGTGTGAAATCCAACTGTCCAACGCGAATGTAAAGGCTGTCGTATTTGTTGCCGTATCGCACATAGCGAACTAAACGCAAGTATGATGAAATGCCATCGTTCCAATCTTCTTGGCGAAGTTGTCCGCTTTGACTGATGCGTAAATTTACATCAAGCCCAATCCCAACTTTGCCGAAGGCGAGGTCAGGCGAAAAATTGAGCGTGTAAAAAACATCGTTGCCGAAAGTTGTAATGCCCAAGCCGCCGCCACCACTTGCTTCGCCTTGAACACCTTGATAGAGAAGAAAAGCATCGCTGGTTGAACCTGCCTGCGCAAATAGGTGAAGGGGAAAAAAAATCACGGAGAGAAGAAAGTAGATGCGTTTCATAAATGTTTGTTGGTTGTGATATTTCTCGAGCCAAGCCAAAGTTAAGCCAAAAACGCAAATGCTGAAAAGAAAGCAGACTTGTGGATTTGGGATTGTGGATTGTGGATTTGGGATTGCGGATTGCGGATTTGGGATTGCGGATTGCGGATTTGGGATTGCGGATTGCGGATTTGGGATTGTGGATTGCGGATTTGGGATTTTCTACCACTAACAAGATAACTAACAAGTAACAAAATGTTTAATTCTCGTTACTCGCTTCTCGCTACTCATTTCTCATTTCTCACTATTCACTATTCATTACTCATTACTCATTACTCACTATAAAAGTCAATGTCTAAAAAACTTCGTGGGAAAAGGGAACTTGGTGCGATCTATACGCCAAAGCCGATTATCGACTTTATGCTCTCACGCTTAAAGCTTTCGTCAAGCGAGCCACTTTCGGTGCTTGAACCTGCGTGCGCCGATGCGCCATTTCTTGCGGCGTTTCAAGAAAAATTTGGAACACAGCACCGACTATTTGGCGTTGAAATTGATAGCGAGTCAGAGCCTAATGACGCATTAGAAAATGTTGAATTTCATGGGCAAGATTTTCTCTTGTGGGAAACCGCGCAACGCTTCGATGTGGTGATAGGCAATCCGCCCTACGGCATTATCGGCAATGAATCCCACTACCCGATTTCTGCTTTGAAGCAAGTCAAATCCGAATACAAGGCACGCTCAACAACGTGGCGCGGGAAATACAACATCTACGGCGCGTTTATTGAAAAATCGGTCCGACTGCTTAAACCCAACGGACAACTTTGCTTCATTGTGCCTGCCACTTGGCTTGTGTTAGATGATTTCATCTTGCTTCGCAAATTCCTTTCCGAACAAGGCGAGATGCACATTTATTATCTCGGCAAGGCATTTGAAAAAGTCAATGTGGTTGCGGTGGTGCTACACTTCATCAAAAACGCCTCACGAGCATTGCGACTGTATGACGGTGAAATCTTGCAAGTGAAGAGAGAAGATTACAACGGCGATTTAATCGCATTTGAAGACGGCTTTACACAAGAGTTTGAACAGAAGCATCAAGCGCGATTAGGCGATTTCTTTCATGTTCATTTTGCCGCACGAAGCCCCGAAGTGAAGAAAAGTGCGATTGTGTTTTCGGAAAAAGGCAATGGCAGAACGCCACTTCTGACAGGGCGCAATCTCAAACCGAATGCGATTGATTACGAGACGAATTACACAGGCTTATACGCCGTGCATCACCGTGCCAAAGAACTGCGAGCGTTTTATGGCTTTCCGCATATTGTTGTTGGGCATACGAAAGGCGCGAAGGTCGTTGCCGCGCTTGATGAGCGATGCTATGCATGGCGCGAGGAATTTCATCTTGTCCCAAAATGTGCGATTGATGAACGTGCAGTTGTGGCATATCTCAACAGCGAGCCAGTTCAGCGATATGTCGCTACGCGCTATCGAGAGATGATTCCGCACCTCACAAAGACGCAACTTCTGCGCTTGCCTGTGCCAACCGATTGGTTTTGACAAGATGACGGTTTCGGAGTTAGAACGCTTTTTAGAAACGCTCACCCTTTCAGAAAAGCATCGTGCGTTCAAAAGCTTTGAGGTGGATTTGCGCGGCGACTTAAATCCAACAAGATTACTAAACGAACTTTTTTGGACGAAACATGAGTGGCTGAACTTTGAAGCATTTTTTGAGCGGTATGTTCGAATGTTTTATCCGATGTTGAAGCGTGAGTTTAGAGAAGAAATTGCGCAACTGGGCGTGAAGTTCGGCAGTCATTTAGCGGCGCGGCTCTATCGCACACAAATCGGATTCTTGACCGAATATCATTGCGCGTTGCTGTGTCAAGAAGTCTTTGCACCCGAAGCATTTACGGCAGTGCGCTCGCCTGAACTTGACCGTGTAGGCGTTGACCTTCAACTCGTGCGAGAGACAGAGCGATACAACTTGCACATTTTCGTTGACTCGCCGCGTGCTTGGAAATTTCGCCGTGAAAAGCGATTACGAAAAAGTTCAAACCAAGAAAGCGGCGTGCATATTGATTTTCCGTATCAAGTTCGAAGAGGCTGTATTCACTCGCTCCGACTGCTTTCAAACGGCTTCGGCGTGTATCGGCGCGAATATGTTGAACATTTGAAAGGTAAAATTTTGAGCGGTGAGTGTCGGGGTGTTCAAGCAGAAAGGGTCGACTGCAAGCGTGGGTTAATTTTTGACGCAAATGTCTAAACAGGCTTGTGTATATTCAAACGAAGTCTCATCAACTTTTAATCTGATTGCATTATGAACTTTCCGAGATGCGATTTAATGCCTGCTGAAGATGGCTTTTATTGCCAATGTGTCGGCTGTGAAGTTATCTCAAACTCAACGCCCGGCTGTGTGATTCGCGAAAAGCCCGATGGCATTTATGAGTTCAACGGTGTAACGCCTCATGGCGGTGTGAAGGCAGTTTTAATTTTTACCAACGATGAAGGCGAAATCGTGCCGAAGCCTGACGCAAAGCACGTTGAAATTCGTGAGTTCGATGCCAAAGGTAATGTGCTTTCCGTGCAGTTTGGCGTTGCCGACCCGCAAGGCTTTTCGCTCAAATAACGTTCAGGCGTTCAAAAGGAGAATCAAAAATGAACAACACAACCGACGCGCCCCAAATCGTCGACATCAACATTATCGGCGGCGGACCGACAGGAATTTTCGCCGCCTTTCAATGCGGTATGAACGACCTCACTGCCCGCATCATTGACTCCATGCCCCAATTAGGCGGACAGCTCACCGCGCTTTATCCCGAAAAATACATCTACGACGTGGCAGGCTTTCCTGAAATCACGGC
>Ga0308390_1000909_pt1 | contig 20103 bp, 14 predicted proteins | sample Hotspr2Sample149_FD_202358 | JGI IMG/M metagenome (GOLD analysis project Ga0308390, IMG submission 202358) | Hot spring phototrophic mat microbial communities from Mushroom Spring, Yellowstone National Park, Wyoming, United States - 20040719_149 ...
GACGGCCGAGGAAATTTTTATCATTGATCCTTTGTCTGAGTCCTTTGAACTGGCGCCACTGCAAGACCTGTTTGCGAACCCATCGGTGGAAAAGGTGTTTCATGCCGCCGATTATGATCTCATGCTGCTCAAGAGCCGTTACGGCTGGGACGTTCACAACCTGTTTGATACTATGGTGGCGGCGCGGGTTCTGGGGTTGAAGCAACTGGGGCTGGCCGGTCTGTTGGAACAACTGCTCAACGTTCGGATCGACAAAAAATATCAGCGAGCGGACTGGGGGAAGCGACCGCTGCGGCCGGAATATCTGGCTTACGCGGCCAACGACACGCGGTTTTTGCTGCCTCTGCGGGATCTGTTGGAGCAGCGTCTGCTGGAATCAGACCGCTGGCTGGAAGCCCAGTCGATGTTCCAAACTATGACGCTGGTTAATCCTGTTCAGCGGGATTTTGATCCGGATCGTTTTCGTCGGATCACGGGGGCGCACCAACTTACTCCCCGGGGGCAGGCGATTCTCCGGGAATTGTATATTTTCCGGGACCAGGAAGCCAGGAAACGGGATATGCCACCCTTCAAGGTGATCAATGACGGGATTCTGGTGCGTCTGGCGAAGGTGACGGAGAAGGGGGCGGCCATACCGGTAGGGGAAAAGTTGTTTCGGCAACAGCACGCCCGTTTTGGGAATGCGCTGACGCAGGCGTTGCAGCGGGGACTGGAAAATCCGTTGCCCGCCCGATCCAGGAAAAGCCGCTCATCCATGTTCCAGCAAAACGGTAATGGTTTCACGGCCCGTATGGAGTTGCTGTTGACCTGGCGTAAGGAAAAGGCCCGGGAGCGGGGGGTGGAATCCGACGTGATTCTGACCCGGCGGGCGGCGCGGGCCATCGCGGAGCATAACCCCAATTCCATGGAGGCGTTGCGGGGGATTGTCGGTGTGGGAAGTTACACGGTGGAAACGTACGGACCGGAAATTCTGGAAGTATTGGGTAAAGCGCCGGAGCAGACATCAGAATCGTCCGTTGCCGGGGAAGGCTCGTGATAACCATGTATTCCCCCTTTCAGCGCGACCGTTCCCCACAATCCCCGTGGGACCGTGCGGCCCTGTATCCCCGGACGGATGCCGTATTGCGGCTGGAGTGGTTTCTTGTCCTCGGGCGATATCTGATCTATTTTGCCGCGCTGGTTCTGAAACTGGTCGACCCGCAAGCGGACTGGTTTCCACAGTTGCTTCCGGTGGCGCTTTCCGGACTGACGCATAATTTCTTTGCCCACTGGGTGTTTCATACCCGGCGATATCATTTGTTTTTTTCTCCGGTCAACCTGCTGATTTACCTGGGCCGGATCACGTTTTTGGTGGCCATTACCGGGGCGGGGGTCAGTCCCGCGGCCCCTTTGTACGTACTGGTTATTGTGGGGGTGATTCTCTACAGTCCTCATTCTCCCTGGGCGCCCTGGGTAACCACGCTGTGTTGTGCCGTCTATGCTTTTCTCACGCTGGGTGGAGTATGGTTTTACGGTCTGGAGACGTTGGACTCCGGTGTGTATGTCAATTTCGCCCTGATGATCGGCTCGGGATGGCTGGTCGCCATGCTCAGCGGACTTCTGCGCCGGATGGAAGAAACGGAACATCAGCATGAACAGCAGTTGCGGGACAATAGCGATACCCTGAGGGCCATTCTGGATCACACAGCGGAACCTATTCTGGTGTTCGATGAAAGCGAAACCATCACTGAGGCCAATGTCCGCGCGGCAGAATATTTCGGTCTGACCAGGCAGGAACTGACCGGCAGGCGGTTCCGTGAATTTCAATTTGATGACGGTTTGCTGACGGACCGTATGGCCGTGATCCGCCGGAAGGGGACCTGGAACGGGGAAGCGCTGCTGACCCTGCCGGACGGTTCGGAGCGCCCCGTGGAAATGCGGGTGCACGCGTTTCAGAGTGCCGGCCGGCGGCTGCATGTTGCCCTGATTCGGGACCTGAGCCGGGAGAAGGAACTGGAAGAGATTCGCCGGGCTACCCAGGAACAACTTCAGAACGTCAACCGCGAACTGCACCGTCTGTACCGTATCCGGAGTGCTTTTTACGTGGATATCGCGCGGCGGCTGCGTTCTCCGCTGACAGCAGTGAATGGGCTGCTTACCATGCTGCTGGACGAGGAATTGGGGGAACTTACTGACGATCAGCGCAAAGACCTGGCTGATGGGGCAGCCGGTGTCAGGATCTGATAGAGCGGCGCAGCAATCTTCCCCTGCCGCGGATGGGGAAACGGCCGGTGCCGGCAATACGGGAGCCGCGGATCATGCTGTTTCCTGAATTGTCGGGTGGGATGAAGAACGGTGTGTTTTTCCGAAGCACCAGTCTGCGTATTGGGGATCGAGTGGACGATCCAAGAGAGCCCAAAAGATCAGTACTGCCAGGGATACCGGTACACTGATCACAACGGGGTCAACCACATTCCATGTGGCGCTCCATGCGGGAGACGACAGGCAGGGTTTCCCGAAAAGGCGCGCGCAGATACCCAGCCCTCCGGCCGTTTTCGCGTTGATGAACGCCATCCAGAACATGTTGCTCAGGAACCCGGCCGCCATGGACGCGATCACGGCGCGGGATCCCGGTCGTTTCCAGTACAGTCCGACCAGATAAGCCGGCAGGAAAGTACCCGCGCAGATTCCGAAAAACATGGCGGTTGCCACGGCGATCACGCTGTCCCCGGCAAGATACCCCATGCCCAGCGAGACCAGCAGGCCGAGCGCGATACCGATGCGGGTGAGGAGCACGGAATTGCCCCCGCGGAACTGTTCAAACAGGTCTTTTCCCAGAGCCGAACCTATCGTGTGCATCTGGCCGGAGAGGGTACTCATGGCCGCGGACAGCAGGGTCAGCAGAAATACCACGCCAAACCACCTTGGCAGGGCGCCCTGAATATACAGTGGGATGATCCGATCCACGTTTCCTTTCATGGTGGTAGCCGCGGAGACCGTCCGTGCGATGGCGATCAGACCAGGACGCAGTTCATCCCATTCTCCGCGGGCGTTTTTCTCGATTCGGAGCGCGGGGGTTTTGAGCACGAGCCGGGGCGCCGCCAGGGGATCATCCCCCGGCAGGCGATAAGCCACAAATGTTTTCGCGCGGGATTTGACGGCAGGGTCCGCATTGGCCGGAACGGGTTTCAACATGCCGTTTCCATCTTCGCCGGGATCCAGCAGGACGTTTTCATCCACCACCCTGCAGACAATTGTCTCATGCTGGTGGAAATAGACGTTGGACAGGGCACCAACCACATAGGCTACACCGACCATCAGGAAAATGAACAGACCGCCGGCCACTACTGCCCGGTTCAGGTCTTTCTGAGATTTGACCGTCATGAACCGAACAATCAGTTGGGGCTGGGCCAGCACGCCGATACCCACCCCCATGATGATGGTCGAAACGACGATCCACCAAAGATTGTATTGCTGGGCTTCGGCGGGAGATGCGCCGGGAGCTGCCCAGCCAAAACGGGGCATCGCGGTCCATCCCTGGTGTCCGATGCTTTTCAGCGAAGGTGGGACCAGGTCCTTCATTCCAGTTAACTGAGCGTGGGCCTCCACGATCCCCCCCAGACTGGTATAAGTCCATATAAACAGGAAAGTCATTCCAGCCGCCATGATGGCACCCTGCAGCGCGTCCGTGAACAGCACACCCTTGATACCGCTGGGGATGACGTAGGCCACCACCACCAGCGCGAAGATCAGCAGGGACACCGACATGGGAATGTCAAAGGCAGTTGAAATGAACTCAGCGCCGCCGCGCAACACGGCCATGGCATACAGCGGCATGAAGATAAAGATGATCGTTGCGGCGAAGACCTGAATGAGCCGGCTGTTGTATCGTTTGGCCAGGAATTCGGGGAACGTGTGGGCGCCGAGGTGATGTCCCATCCGCCGGGTTCTGCCGCCAAAGACCACAAACGCCAGGAAAATGCCCACGAAAATATTGAGGAAAACCAGCCACAACAGGCTCATGCCGTAAGTGGCGGCCACTCCGCCGAATCCGACAATGGCCGATGTGCTGATGAAAGTGGCGCCGTACGAGAGGGCCATGATAACAGGATGTGCGTTTCGTCCGGCCAGCAGGTAGTCAGCAGTGGACCGAGTACCTTTGTATCCTTTGTAGGCCAGCCACACCACCACCATCAGGTAGAGCAACACGGCAGAGATCGTGAACAGATCCATTTTCCCTCTCCTTGTTTTCCGAATTTGAAGGTTTTTAATATTCGTGTCTGCGGTCTATGGCAGTCTCCGATGCTTCCTGGGCCGGTATCAGCCCTGTTATTTCCTGTAATTTTCTGACTTCCTCGTTTGTGAGATGTCGCCATTCTCCCCGGCGCAATCCGGCCAGAGACAGTCCGGCGAACGCCAGACGCCGCAGCCGGATAACGGGATGTCCAACCGCGGCGCACATGCGTTTGACTTCTCGCTTTCGTCCTTCATGAAGGGTCAATTCGATGTCCGTCCAGGTATCTGTTCGGCGCAGGATCCGGACTTCCGCTGGCGCGGTGGGGCCGTCTTCCAGCAGAATACCCGTTCGGAGGGCCTGTGCGGCCCGGACCGGGAAACAACCTGCGACCCGGGCATGATAAACCTTCTTCACGCCATATCTCGGATGAGTGAGGCGGTAAGCCAGTTCGCCGTCATTGGTCAGAAGCAACGCGCCTTCCACATCCGCGTCGAGCCTTCCGACGGGAAACACGCGTTCCCGGGTTTCCAACACACAGTCCAGCACGGTTTTGCGGCCCTGGGGATCCCGCGCGGTTGTGACCACGTCAGCCGGTTTATACAGCAGGATGTACACTTTCCTGGATTCCGGCCGCACAGAAAGGCCGTCCAAAGCCACGACGTCCGTGTCCGGATTGACCATGGCGCCCAGTTCCGCGACGGTTCCGTTGATGGTCACTCTTCCTGCGCTGATCAGGGCTTCGCAGGCCCTTCGGGATCCCACGCCACAGGCGGCCAGGTATTTTTGCAGACGCACGAAACTCATGATTCGTAGCGTTTCAGTTCATCCAGCGATGGGAGGTCTTTGAGACTGTTCAGGCCGAAAGTGATCAGAAATTCCTCCGTGGTTCGGTAGAGTTTGGGACGTCCGGGGAGGTCTGACACGCCGGCGACCCGGATCAGCCGTTTTTCCAGTAACTGATCAAATGCGTAAGAAACGCTGACGCCCCGGATCGCCTCCACCTCAGCCCGCGTAACCGGCTGCTTGTAGGCAATGACGGCGAGGGTCTCCAGCAGGGATCTGGATAGCCGGTTGCTCTTGCGAAGCTGGAAGAATTTGCGGAGATACCGGGCAAACTCCGGACGGGTCAGCAGTTGATATCCGCCGCCCACCTCCAGCAGTTGATACGGCAGATCTGTCCGCTGGTTGATGCTTTCTTTCAGTTCCAGCATGATCATGCCCAGGACATCGGGATCCATGTCATCGAACACCTGGGCCATTCTGGCCAAAGATACCGGTTTGTCGCTCATGAACAGAATGGCGTACAGCACTTTCCGGACCTCTTCCCGGGAAAGTTCACTGACCGGTTTCGCGTCTTCTTCGGTGTCTGTGTCTTCCGCCGGGTGTTCCGGAGGTGTGTTATCAGAAAATGCGTTGCCGGAACCTTCCAGTTCCGTCATTTCATCATCGCGTGTGATTTGATCACCCATGGCTGATTATCCTTGCGAGTCGGGCACGCTGAGGCGTTGACCCATCAGATCCAGCAGCGGTTTGAGGTTTTCCATGAGTTTGGCGAACCGGTCCGGCCGAAGAGACTGCTGGCCGTCGGAGAGGGCTTCTTCAGGACGCGGATGCACTTCCACCATCAGACCGTCTGCTCCGGCTGCCACGGCGGCCCGGGCCATGGGCTCGATAAGGTCCCAGCGTCCGGCGGCGTGAGAGGGGTCCACAACCACCGGCAGGTGGGAATACTGTTTGACCACCGCCACGGCCTGAAGATCCAGGGTATTGCGGGTTTCAGTCTCGAAGGTACGGATGCCCCGCTCGCACAGCACCACGTTCGGGTTGCCTTCGGACATAATATACTCGGCCGCCATCAGCCATTCATTGATGGTGGACATCATCCCCCGTTTCAGCAGCACGGGCCTGGCAGCCTTGCCTGCGGCCCGAAGCAGGCCGTAATTTTGCATGTTTCGGGCCCCGATCTGAATCATATCGGCGAATTCCGCGACGATCGGAACCTGTTCGGGGGTGGTGGCCTCGGTCACAATCGGGAGACCGGTTTCCTGGCTGGCCGCCCACAGCAGTTTCAGCCCTTCCAGTTCCAGTCCCTGGAAACTGTAGGGTGACGTGCGGGGTTTGAACGCGCCACCCCGCAGCATGCCGGCACCCGCCGCCCGAACGGCCCGGGCCGTCTGGAGAATCTGTTCCCGGGATTCCACGGAACAGGGTCCCGCCATGACACAGAAATTTCCGTTTCCGATGGCGACCGACCCGCAGCTGACTGTTGAGTTGTCCGGGCGAACTTCCCGGGCTGCCAGTTTGTAGGGCTTGAGGATGGGGATGACCTGTTCCACGTGGGGGAGTGCCGCCAGCGTATGCAGCCGTTCTTTACCGCGTTCATCGCCGACTGCCGCCACCACCGTGCGGTGAACCCCTTCAATCACGTGCGCCTTGAAACCTAACTCTTCCACCCGGGCGACGACATGATCCACGTCCTTCTTTTCCCGGGAAGCCATGACAATAATCATGATGTTCGCTCCATGTGGTTGTTATTTTGTATCCTGAAAACCTGCTGTTGAGTGCCGCAACGGGCTTAAGTATACCTTAAGGCGGGGTCGCGCCGGGATGCCGCCGGATATTCACGCCATCGCGCGTATGCTCTTGACAAATATTGAAGCATAGTCGGATTTCTGCCGATACTAATGAATCAGATACAGCCTCGGAGAATCGCTCATGGAAACCAGCCGCCCCAAATTTATTTTCGTCATCGGCCATGAAAGTTCCGGAAACCGTCTTGCCGCGGAAACCGTTGCCCGGGCGACAGGATTTGACTTCGACGACGGGGAAAGTCACCTTAATGAACAGGGTTATGTTCGGTCCACCTATCTGCATCATGTGGTGCAGCAGTGGTGGGATGACCCCTCCCGAATTGTATGTGATCATTCCCGGATTACCCGGCGGTCTCTGCCACACGGCGGCCTGGATGACACGTTATTGAAGCGATTTACGGATCATCCCCTGATAGGGCGGCATTTTCCGGATCCGGTTCCTTTCGCGAAAGCCCTGGAAAAGGCCGGCTACGACGTGTATTTCGTATTGACGGTTCGGGATCAGTGGGTTGCCAAACTCTCCAAGATTCGTGAACACGCCTTTACGGATTGGCCGACCGCCGAACAGGAGATGGAAATTGCCCGTCAGATCATGAATCGGGTGATTCTGGAGTTTCCGCGGGTATTTATCTTTTCGTACGAATGCCTCATGTACCTGGGAGCGCCCTATGTGCGGATGCTGTACCGGTTTCTGGGCGTGGAGTCCGACTACCTGCCGGCCTTGCGGGATGCCAACCCGAAATACGTCATGCCAGCCAGAAAAACGGTATTCAATATCCTGCGGCGCGCCCGGACCCTGACGCTGGGGATCTGTTTTCGGCGGGATACGGCCGCGAATTGGGGCGGTGATGTCCGGGCATTGGAAACGCTGGCAAAGGGACTGGAGATGAATCATGTACGGGTGGTCCGCGCTCCTGGCCCGGAACTACTACCGGAAAATGTCCACGTGGCGTTTATCAGCAATACCTGTGACGATCGGCGTCCGGACATGGAGATTCTGCGCCAGCGGCGTAAACCGTATGTGCTGATCGGATTCCACGAGGATTTTGCCCTGTACTATCCGACCTGTATCGGATTCAGCGAATACGTGTCGCTGATGCTGCAGAAACGGGATGTAAATAACTATGTTCCTAATATAGATGATCTATGGCAAAACCCAGATATCGTGCTGAATATGGGGCAGCCGCTGCCCCAGAACGTGCTGTTCAACCTGGAAGTTATGCGGAGCGCGCTGTTCTGTCAGGCTGCATCTGACACGGAGGCGGCAACCATGCGGCGGGACTGTCCCGATGCCCGGATAGAAGTGGTGTACTGGGATATCCCTCTGCTGCGCAACGCGGTAGAGGACAACGAGGAATTTCTGAAACTCACGGGACTGACGTCCGGTGAATACCTCCTTCAGGTGGGGCGCATTGAAACCCGGAAAAATCAACTGGCCTCTGTGCTGGCTACCCGGGATATCGAGGCACCGCTCGTTTTTGTGGCCACCCGGGGCTACCAGCCGTGGTATGAACTGCTGGTCATCAACGCTGCCGCCCGTTACCGGAGAGGCCCGACGATCATTGTCAGCCAGGAACACCCGTCTCAGCGGATCAGTGACCGCGTGCGCATTATCCGGATGCCGGGGGGAGAACGTCTGTCCGAATCCTGTCTGGCGGGCGCGTACCGCCATTGCGGACTGCATATTCATCCGGCCTTTTATGAGGCGCCCGGTTATACCTATCTTGAAGCTGCCGCGGCTGGAGTGGCCACTGTGGCTTCCGCCTGGGGGGCGATTCGGGACTACTGCCGGTTCCGGTCCGGAGATGAAACGATGGGTGGGCGATTTGAATACGTTCTGCCGCACCATTTGGCCGGTCTTGAACAGGCCGTGTCGCGGAATTTTGGCCGCAGGTTCGAGCCGCCTGAAGACCACCCCATTTTCAGGCGGACCACGGAAGAGGTGGGCCGAGACACCCTCATCCTCCTGGAGCAGTACGCCAATCTTCAGTGGCCCACCGAGACAGACTGATCTGCCCCATCCCCGAAAGGTGTTTTTTCACTCTGTTCCGATCTGTTGTGGAACGGTCATTTTGGCAGGGTGATATTCGGGGGCGGCGGCATGTTTTTCGGAATAGAGGGTTCTAGGCCGGGTACAGCGGTCGGAGCGGCAGGGGCCGCGGGAGGCGCTGCTGGAGCCGCCGGAGCGGCCGGAGCGGCAGGGGCCGCGGCCGGAGCGGCAGGAGTAGCAGGAGCAGTAGCGGGAGCCGTCCCGCCCGGACGGGCAGCAGCTGCCTGCTGTTCAGCCATGGCTTGTTCATACCGCACCTTGGCAACGTTGGCCTCTTCCACCTTCCGCTTGGCCAGGTCGATCAGTTTGTTCTTGTCGTCTTTGACCGCCTGACTGACTTCATCCTCGGGAATCACGCCAACGATGGTGGTAACCCGGTTGTACGCGTTGATGGCCTCATCAAACCGGTTGGCATCTTTGGCCCGGTCTCCTTCGTCTATCGCCTGACTGGCCATGTCGAGGACTTCGTTGATAACATCCTGAATGGCCTTTTGCAGACGGCGGATGCTTTCCTTGGCCGTGTTAGACTGCTCCTTGAACTCGTCGTCCACCGCCTCGAAGAAGCCGATTGCCTGACGATAGGTACGGATGGCGTTGGCGTAGTCCTTGCGGTCCCGATAACTATCCGCTTCCGCCCGGACTTTTTCGCCCGTGGCGATAATGTTGATCGTCATTTCCAACCGCTCGTTCCGTTCCTGGATGGCCACATTGGTTTCCTGGATTTTACGGGCGATAAGGTCGTTTGTCCGGTCATAATCGATAGCCCGCTCGAAAGCGTTCAGGGCATTCTGCAGGTCTGTGTCTTCCGCGCCGGGTTTGGCGGCTTTATCCAGATAGAAGTTTCCTTCGTTGATGTAATGTTCCGCGATTTTCTTGCCGATGCGCACGCGGTCGGCGCCGGCGACCGTATAGGCTTTTTCCCATTCCGCCAGACCACGCAGTTTTGACTCCTTGGAACCGAAGTTATAAAACAGATCGCCCACCTTTTCGTAAGCGTCAGCCATTTGCGGATTGACTTTTTCCAGGTTTTTGTAAACCTCCTGGGCCTGGGCGAAATTTTGTTTGGCATTCAACAGGTAGGCGATTTCATTCACGAAATACCAGGTCAGCAGTTGATTAGATGGTTTGCTCAGTCCGACCGCTCGGGTTTTGTTCCGGAGCACCGTATCCCATGCGTCCGCCACCGCTTCCACCGCGCGGCTGAAATAGACGGGCGCGGCCTGTTTCAGAAATCCGTTATATCCGATTCCGGTCAGGTAATCTTTTTTGATCAGTTTGGCGTCTTCCGCGTTAAACTGCCGGCGCTTCCCGAAATAATCGAACGCGTCATTCATGAATTCACGGCGGCTTTGGGTTGCCGCGAATTTGAAGGTGTCCAGGTTGGCATCGATATCGCGGAACATCTGCTCGGCGACCTGACGGTCTTCCGGGATCCAGGTAAATCCCATCGGCACAACGGTATCCGCGACCAGCGCGGCCAGCACACCCAGCCTGTAGGCATAATAGGAAGTGGGACCGTAATTGCGGACTTCCCGCAACAGCATGATTTCCGCCCCGACGGCCTGAACCACTTCATTGTCATTGCTCAGCGGATAGGATTCCCGCAGGATTTTCCATCCCGCGGCGGCTCCCTGCAATACGTCCCGTTCGAAGTTGGGACCGGCCACTCCTCCGGGACGGAAGGTATTGGGGTAATCATTTTTCAGCATCTGCAGTCCCATACCCGCGATGGCCTGTAAGGCCCGCTGGTTCCAGGCCAGCGCGTTTTCACCGGCTGTCAGCACGATCACCGCAGGTATTACCGCCATAAAGACCACACCGTATCGTCCCGATGCCCGTTTCATGGCATGTCCTCATGTTTTGTGCCCGCTTCGGGCGGCTGGATCCACTTTTTACGTGAAATACTGATGTGGAAAAGGCTCGTTCTCCTTTTCTACAACGTTAAAGTTAACATACCCCTCCTTGATCTGTCAATAAATTTCCTTTTTCTTCCTTTAAAACAGGTTTTCGAGGAAGGAGCCGTCCCAGCCGAACGTTTCACTGCCCCAGGAAATACTGACGGGATAGGGTCTGTCGGGGGCGTGCATATCCCGGCGCAGCGTGGTTTCCTGACGCGAGAAGTTGCCGTCGGACCTGGAGACCATCAGCGGAGTGGTGTCTTTGCCCATGGAAAGCAGGTCTGCCATCTGCAGCAATACGGCCATGGGGCCCTCTTTTCCCTGCTGCTGCAGCATGGCCGCCGCGGGAAACAGGGTGTCGCATCCGCCTGACCAGGCAATGGCCAGCGTGGGAAAAAGGTCGTCCGGATGGCCGGACCAGCCCAATGTGGTTAAAAAAGGAACAAGCTCGTTGTCCGTTCGACCGGAAAAGGTCAGTAACGCGTCCCGCCGGTAACGAAGGTGGGGCCGCCGCTGGAATTCCCGGGCCTGAAGGGTCCGGACGCATTCCCACACCAACACCGCGGTCTGTTCCGGACATGGGGGAAGCACTAGTCCAGGAACCAGTTCCCGGGGTTCCCGCCATGCGTCCGGCGGCATCCAGGGAATCACCAGCGTCATGCCCGGCTCCACCGTTCCGTTGACCTGAACGTACGGAAGTCGGATCGGCTGGTCCGGCGTTCCCCCGACGAAAAGCGCCAGAATTCCCATTTTGCCAAGTTGCCAGGCCCGCAACGCGCGCAGGAACTGGTCCAGTTGAGAGGTTTGCAGTCGTCCGCCATCAAACACCCAGCATGCCGAGGCCTTAAGCATGTTTTTCTCCGCAGGAGAAAGGACCAACCAGTCTGCCACCGTTTCCGGAGAACCGTAAGGGAGCAAGGCGACCGCTGTCTGCATGCCGGGACGGCTGGACAGCGATGCGGATCTACGGGCGCCCGGCATGGGGCTATCCGCCGGCGCACCGTCAGGGAAAGGCATGCCGTTGGTTTCCGATGGCGGCGGCGTCAATCCATTCACTGGCGGAATTGCGGTAGAGTCTAAATTCGGTGTCATGAGGGACTGCCATGCCTTTTCGGGGTCCAGCGGATTCCGGGACAGCACGGTCTGCATGCCTTGGCCCATATCTGCGGTGACGGTTTCTCCGGACAGATGAAGCAAAAAGGAGACCGTTATTTCCCAGGCAGACCAGTCCGGCGGCCGGGTTTCCAGGGCATCCCGCAGTGCGCCGGCCGCGATAGCGCCCAGAGACCGCGCCACGGCGGGGTCCTTCCCCGAAGTCACAAGTAGTGCCTGGGTGAGCGCGAGCCAGGTGCCTTCCGCTGCGGACATGCCATTGATCCGCAGGGCACTGCCGAAGGCCGCCCAAGTTTCTGCGTCGTAAGTCGGATTGCTCAGTATCCGGGCCAGCCGGCTCAGTTCTGGAGGCTCCAGGAAACTGTTTGCGGCCCCGTACAGAATATTCAGCAGGTCGTTTTGAGTGGTTGCATCAAGGGTTTTCCGGGTGGTTTCGCCAGCCGCGGGCACAGATGGAATCGTGCCGGGCGCGGGAGCGGCGGGGAATGCCGTAGGCTGTTTTGGCGTCGGGTTTTCTGTCTGTGGGTGTGGGGAGTCCGGTACTGAAGTCGGCGGCCTACCGGGAGAAACTCCGGGAGGGAATTCCCCAGGGGAATCGGCTGGTGTTTCGGAACTGGGCTGTACCCCCACAGCGGTCTGAGTCCAGGCATAGGGGATACCAGCGCATATCAGAATAGATGTCGTACAGACCAGCCTGATCCACTCCATTCTGTCCAGCAGTTTATTCCAGTTCGTTCCTGAACTCATGTGATACAAACCGTTATTCCATTCCCATTTGTCGATGATTTTTAGTTTCGGTCAGGATTTCCTCTTCTTTTTCCATCAGTTCCTGTGCGGTCTCCACCACCGCCACCCGGATGCGCTCGGCCTCAGTTGTTTTTTCAAGGCTGATTTCAAAGGGGAATCCTTCAGCGGCCATACGCCGGAGCAGTTCGTGCACGTCCTTGCACCACCGGGTTTCCTGTTGCAGAAACAGGGCCTGTTCTGCCGCGGTAAGGGGGGCCTGAGCGGATTCTCCTGCTTTCCGGACATGCACGACCTCGAAATTCAGCCGGCCGTGACGATCCACTGCCGCGCGTAACCACTCACCGCCTGGAATGGCAAAGGTGGCCAGATACTGGGTGGCTCCCGCGCTGGGCCGTGCCGGGAAGGCCTCTTCGCAGTGGTATCCCATCGCCACCAGGTTGCGCTGGATGGATTCGACCAGACCGGCATGATAGTGTTCCGTGAGAGCAGCGGATTCGATGGTGGTCCGCAGGGTTTCCAGACGTTCGCGTACCAGTTCCAGGGCGCCTGGTTTTGGATCGCCAGCTGTCAGCAAAACTGAAAGGCCATTCTTCAGCGCCTGGAGTTCATTCCGGGCGGTATCTTCCAGAGAAGACAGGCGCTCTGACAGGGCTTCCAGATACAGCAGTTTGTCCAGCAATGATTCCGCAGCGGCAGAGAAGGCTTCAAAGGCTTCCCGACGGCGTTTCGCGGTTTCCCGGGCTTCCCGCACCGTCGCGTCCACGGCCTTTGCGAAACTGATGATCTCGTCATAGTCGGGCGGAGCGCCCCGTTCAGCCCGTCGCCACATGGCGTCTCCCTGAGCCAGCAGGGCATCGATCACTGCGGCTGGTACGCCCGCGGGTTCCGTTTTCAGTTGCGTCAGGGCGGCGGTAATTTCCCCCAAAGCCTGATTCCAGTCCCAGCCGGGGGCCGGTCCGCGCACGGACAGGTCGAGCCATCCGGGACGTTCTCTTGGGGGAGCGGTGTCGGCGAGGTTCAGGGTAGCGGCAGCCTCTCCAAGGGTCATGGCGGTCAGGCGGCGTTCCATGGCTTCCACCATGGCTTCCGCCTCCGCCTCCTCTTTGTGAGAAGCCATCACCTGTTCTCGCAGTCCTTGCCATGCATCGAGAACCAGTTTTCGGCGGGCGGCATCTTCCTGAGCGGCCCGCGCGCATGCCTCGAGGTTCTGCGACACGGCCTTTGCGAGGCACATCGCGGCCCCGAGGGCTGCCAGTCCGCCGCCTACCGTCACGATGGCCATCGGGTTAATGACGACCACAGGTGTGGCGACAACATGTGAGCTCATGGAACCGTTCCTTTTGCTTTATATACTGTACCGGATACCGGTGCCCTGGGAGTATGCTCACGCCAGGAAAATGTAATCGGTGGTTTCCCGATACCCGCGGGGATTCAACCAGGCGCGGATTTCATCCCGTGCGCCGGGAGCACCCACAGCGATCAGAATCCGGCAGTTTCCCGCTGGCGGCAGATCGTCCGGGGCGATTACCGGAAAGCCGTGGATCCGCCGGCCGATTTTTCTGGGGTTGATGTCTACCACGGCTTCAGGCAGTACCGCCGGATTTCCCGGATCTTTTCGCCAGTCCCGCAGCCATGCCTTACCCACCTCGCCCGCGCCCCACTGGTACACCGGCAGGGAGGTTCGTGGCAGGTAATGCCGTTTGATTCCTCGAAAGGCTTCGGGGCTGTACCGGGGATCCGTGCGGGACAGCCGCCAGGGATGATCGTACCACTCGAAGAGCACGGCTTCGGGTTTGGCCATTTTGCCGCCGGCCTGCCAGACGCGCAGCAGCAGGTCGTAATCTTCGGGCCAGGGGGATTCCCGATAACCTCCGACGGTTTCGTACCACGTGCGGGGAATCATGAAGGTGGGGTGGGCGATGGGGCATTCCACGAAGCACTCCCGGGCGTGATCTTCCGGAGAGATCAGGCTGTTCAGCCAGGCTTCATATCGACGGTATCCGCTACCGGCGCGGTTTCCGACCAGCCGCACCCTGGTGCCGCACAACGCCATCTGAGGGATCCGTTCAAACAGCCGGAGTTGTTCCGTGAACCGTTCGGGCAGGCAGATATCATCGGCGTCCATGCGGGCAAGAAACTGTCCCCGCGCTATGGCGGCGGCTGCCTGCAGGGCCGCCACGATTCCCCGGTGAGGCTGATGCAGGACCCGGATCCGTCCATCTGCAGCGGCAAGGGTGTTCAGAATTTCCGGGGTGTCGTCAGTGGATCCGTCGTTGACAGCGATCAGTTCCCAGGCTGTGAAATGCTGCCGGAAAATGGAGTCCACCGCCTGGCACAGGGTGTCTGCCGCGTTCCGGACCGGCATCAGCACAGATATGACTGGGGCGTTCATCCCCTCATTTCCCCGCGGGGCTGTAAGTCAGGTCAGGATTCCGCGGACAGTTCGAACTGGGCCAGGAACGGGAAGATGTTTCCCGTGATGAACCGGCGCACGAGGCGGAAATTCTCGATTACGGTCTCCGGCTGATCCCACGGAATCTGTCGTTTTCCGAAAATGCCTTTGACTTCCACAAAGACTTCGTTGTTGCTGTGGCGGAACGATTCAATGCTAATGTGAAGCGCGCCGTCATGTTCACTGGTTTCCGGCAGCACGAACCGGAGTCCTCCGGTAACCAGTGGGCGCCGGAAATGGGCCTGGATCCGGTCGGCCAGTCCGCATACCCGATCGAGCAGAAACACCCGGGCATCCTCGTGCTGGCTCAGCGCGAAAGTAGAGCGGATGGTGGCCGCGTTGACCAGCATGGGACCTGTCTGCCGGAGCGCTCCTGCTTTGGGCAGCAGCAGGCGAAGTTTTTCCTCGAAGGTGCTTAGCGGGATGTCACACCACTCCTCGACGACCAGCAGCCGGTCGGGGAAAAACAGCGCGGCCGATTCGGCCCGACCTCGGCGCGAATACAGCCGGATCATGGTCGGATTTGACGCGTCGATGCTGTCATAGGCCGCCCGGGTTCCCGTCAGGTCCACGTAGATTTGCTGACAGACCTGACGATTCAGGGGAACCGGCACATGCACCAGTTCCGCGCTCATGTGAATAATGCAGTCTTCCGCCTGGAGTGTCATGTTAAATCCTTTAAATTCCGGTACAGGGCGCAGAAGGAAGTATATGACATCTTTCGGCGGCCGGAAAATTCCGATACCCCCCTCTTCGGCGGTAGCTGTACAATGAGGGGGTACTGTGCGGATTGAAAGAACCTATGAACAGACACCGATACTTGGGCTGGCTCGTGATCGGAATGGTGCTGCTGGCTGTCTCCGGATGGGCGGCGACGGCGAAACAGGATGAGGACGCTCCTCGTCGGCTGGTCCGGTTTGATCTGCGGCAATGCCTGGAATCTCTGCCAAAGGATGAAGTTCTGCGGTATGACGCCATGTACTTCGTCAGCACCCTGCAGGGACTGGTTAACCGTGAGGATCCGGTTTTGTTCATCCCGTATCTCTACGATGCAGATGATTTCTGGTTCAACTACGCCCGGGAAGTGTGGCTGACCCGCGCGGAAGTGGAGGAGATCAACACCCTTCCCGCACTGATCCGGCGGTTCCGGGAGCATGTGCGCGGTCTGGTTTTGTGGGATCCCGCTGTACCGGCAACGTCCAACCTGGCGGCGACCATCTGTGGGGTGGATGGATGGCTGCCGATGCGCGCGGACAGTCCGCTGCTGGAGCAGGAGGAGATCCGGGGACTGTTGCCCGAAGTGAAGGAAGACCTGAGGGGGCGTTTTACCGGCGCGGTGACCGGCAGCGCGAAATGTGATGTGTATGTGTGGGCCAGGGAGCACTATCTGGCAGCCGGAAAATGTCATCCCGCACTGATGGCGTATATGGTTGACGCGTTCACCCAGCGTCCTGGAGAACCGGGCGCGCGCTATCCCGATCTGGATAACAGCACGTTGGCCAACCGGGATTATTACATAGCCGAAAAGGCTTTCTTCATGGACCTGAATGTTTGGGCGGATGAAGTGCCCGTGGATGACCCCAGGCAGCGGCCTGGTCTGGACCGTGAAATTCTTTGTTCCCTGCTGAAAGCCCAGTATGAACGCAATGGCGGAAGATGCTTTACGACCGTAGGCGGCTTCATTCCCTGGGATCAGAAGTACACCAGTCATGGACTCAGCGATGAAAACCGGTCATACGGAAAACATGAGCCCGTACCCACCGAATGGGAGTACGCGGCCCTGCTGTCCGCGCACAACGCCGTGATGGATGCCGACGCGCTGGGTCTGGTCTACATGGGCAACGCTTCAGCATGGCGGCATTTTCCGCTGAAGGAACGCTACACCCAGAATCTGCCTCCTCCTCTGCCCGAGGTGGAACCGAAGACCTACGTGCTGATCTACATGGGGGACTATGACTCCGCAGCCTGGCTGCAGCGCCATGTACCCCGATTTTTCCAGGATCCTGCCCGAGGCCGCGTGCCGATCGGCTGGGCTTTTAATCCCAACCTCGCGGACCGCGCGCCGATTGTGTTCGATTACGTTTACCGGAACAAGTCCCCGATGGACTGGTTTATAGCGGGGGACAGCGGTGCGGGGTACCTGAATCCGAATCTGCTTACAGGAGAACGTCTGGGCAGTGGTCTGCCGGATGCGCTGGATCTATGGGTGGATCACAACCGGCGGCACTACGAACGGTTCGGCTACACCATCACCGGGTTTGTGATCAACGGTTTCCATGGTGCCATGCCCAAGCGGATTCAGGATGCCTACGCGCGGTTTTCCCCCGATGGCGTGGGTATGCAACTTGGATTCGAAGCCCCCCTTGTCCAGGGTACGCCGTTTCTGCGGCATACCCGGGACATTTATCCGACCGCGGATCATCCTGAAACCGCGGCGGACGAGATGTATCAGTTCCTTAGGGGGAACAAACCGCGTTTCGTGATTTACCGCTGGATTTTGCAGAGTCCGACCATGCTGGAGACCGTGAGCCGCCTGTGTCAGGAGCGTCACCCGGAAGAGGACTGGGTGTTCTGCGATCCTTACACGTTTTTCGGTCTGTACCGGAAATATCTGGAGGCGGGCGGCCAGCCGATGCGCCGCTGAACCATGGCTGAAAAGTTCCGGTTAATCGCGGTGGCAGGCGGATCCGCGTCCGGGAAAACCACCCTGGTCAGGGCTGTTCGGGCGCTCATGACCGTTGCAGTTCTGGATCAGGACGCGTACTACCGGGATTTATCGGCACTCCATCCGGCCGAACGGCAGACCGTTAACTTCGACGCTCCAGAGGCGGTGGATCTTGTCCGGCTCGAAGAGGATGCCAAACGGCTGTGTGCCGGAGAATCGGTGGCCGCACCCTGTTATGATTTTGTTACCCACACGCGGATGAGCCGGACGGTTCCAGTATTTCCGGAGCCGGTGATCATACTGACGGGGCTTCATGTGTGCTGGCTTACGCTGTGCGAGCGGCGTGCGCTGAATGTTTACCTCCACACCCCTGACCGGGAGCGGTTTCGCCGGCGGCTGATCCGGGATATTGCCGAACGGGGACGCACCGAAGAAGAGGTGCGTGAACGCTGGCTGCGCTGGGTACTGCCCATGCACCACTGCTGGGTGGCGCCCCAGCAGGCGCGGGCGGATCTTGTACTTTCAGGCATGGACCCGCCTGAAAAGAATGCCCGCCGGATGCTGGCGCTGCTGGGCGGGGAACAGTCCTGAGATTTCAGGGGGATACGGTAGGATATGCACCAGGTTGGTACTCCGGATACTGTGGAGTTTCTGGCATGGACAGCGAAAGGCACCGGGAGCATCGGATTGCTGTGGTAACCGGCGGAGGCCGGGGTATCGGGCGGGCTTGCGCCCTGGCCCTTGCGCGGGAGGGATTTGACATTGCGCTGTGCGCCCGTTCATCGGACGAAGCGTCCCGCGCGGCGGCAGCGATTCAGACGGAAACCGGTCGCCGCGCGTTGTGGGAGCGGGTGGACGTGGCCGATCCTGAACAGGTGGATACCTTTGCTGCTCGGGTGCGGCTGGAACTGGGGCCCGCGGAACTGCTGCTGAACAATGCCGGTATTGCCCGTTTTGCGCCGTTTCTCGAACTGTCCCGGGAAATCTGGCGGGAAACCCTTGCTGTCAACCTGCTGGGGTCGGTGTATTGCTGTCAGGCGTTTATTCCGCATATGCTCGAGATCGGCAGGGGCCGTGTCATCAATATGGCCAGCGTCACCGGCCTCAAGGCCATTGTCCGGCAGAGCGCCTACACAGCGTCCAAGCACGGCCTGATCGGGTTGACCCGGGCACTGGCACTTGAACTGCGGGAGCACGGTATTGCCGTACACGCGGTATGCCCCGGCGGCGTGGTGACCCGGATGTCGGAAGAAGCCATGCCGGAACGGGATAAGTCGGACTGGCCAACGCCCGAAGACGTCGCGCAGGCGGTGGTTTATCTGTCCAGGCTGAGCCCCCGGGTAGCCCTGGATATTATGGTCCTGCGTCGCTTCGGCAGCGAACCGTTGGGTTGATCCGCCATGACCTCATCACCCCGGCAGCCTGATTTTTTGTCCCAGGCCGGGACCGACCCTTCTCCGCCGGCTGGCGCATGCACCCTGACCGGTATTCTGGACCGCCGGGTGTACGAAAGTGAGGAGACCGGCTTCATGGTGGCCCGCCTGCGTCCCGAAGGGGGCGGAGAGCCGGTTATTGTCGTGGGCGATCTGGCTTCGGCACAGCCCGGCGAGACACTGAAACTGACCGGTTCCTGGGAGGAACATCCCCGATTCGGCCGGCAGTTCAGGGCGGAGGCCTTCGAGGTGCTGGTGCCTTCTTCAGAGGAGGGGCTCCGCGAATATCTGGCGTCGGGATTGTTTTCCGGTATCGGTCGGGAGTACGCCGACCGGATTGTGAGGACTTTCGGACGTGACGCCCTTCGGGTGATCGAAGAAACTCCCGAACGCCTGCGGAAAGTTCCCGGGATTGGTCTGAAGCGCGCCCGGCAAATCAGCGAAAGTTTTCGGGCCCAGCAGAAACGGCGCGGTGAACTGCTGTTTCTGTTCCGTCTGGGTATTGGTCAGGCGCTGGCGAGACGTCTGCTTGCCCGGTACGGCGGAGCCGTCGCGCGGGTGATTCAGGAAGATCCCTACCGCCTGGCGCGGGAAGTGGAGGGCATCGGCTATCTGACCGCCGATCGCATTGCCGCGAAACTGGGCATGGCACCGGATGCTCCGGAGCGGCTTCGGGGCGCGTTGTACTATGCCCTGCAGACGGCCACCGAAGACGGACACCTGTTTCTGCCTGCCGGTGAACTGATCGCGGCCGCCGCGAAAATCTGCGGTCTGCCTGAAGAACAACTGCGATCGGCACTGGATCGGTGTGTGGCCGAAGGGGTGCTGACCGCGGAGGGCGAGGCCTGTTTTCTTCCGGAACTGTGGGAAGCGGAAACAGACTGCGCGGCACTGATCCAGCGGCTGCTGGGGACCCCCAAGGCCGTGCCCCAAATGGA
>Ga0308390_1000911_pt1 | contig 20085 bp, 20 predicted proteins | sample Hotspr2Sample149_FD_202358 | JGI IMG/M metagenome (GOLD analysis project Ga0308390, IMG submission 202358) | Hot spring phototrophic mat microbial communities from Mushroom Spring, Yellowstone National Park, Wyoming, United States - 20040719_149 ...
TCGGGAGTGAGGGAAATCTTCGTGATCTTGCCTATGGTGAACCCCTTGAAGGTGATGGGCATCCCCACACTCAACCCATTGGCAGTAGGGAACCTGCTTTTAAAATAGTAGTTCTTTGCGAACCACCGTTGATTGATCCCCATCAACACCAGTACCGTGGCGAGGAACAGCACCCCCACGATAACGAACACACCCACAATTTGGTTGGCAAATCGGATTTTGAACTTCATAGGCCTTTACTCCGTGTTTGAAGAATCCTGTAGCAGTTCCAGGATGTCTGTATCGTACACTGCGGCTTCGCTTAGAACCTCGGAAATGATTTCGATCACTTCCGGGTTTTTGCTCCGCACCACCTCTTTGAAGGACCCCTGTTCCACGATTCTTCCTGCTTTGAGAACCACCAACCGGTCTGCCAACTGGGAAGTCAGCTCCGGGCTATGGGTGGCGATGATGAGGGTTTTCCCCTCCTGTTTTTGCCCTTTCAGAGTTCGTAGAATCCGTTCTATGGTAACGTTGTCCAGAAAACTGGTAGGCTCGTCCAGAAACAGGATGGAAGGTTCCAGTACCAGGGCTCGAAGGAGGGAGATCAGTTTTCGTTCTCCCGCGGAAAGTTGGGCCGGTCGGAATTGGGGATCATCCTTGAACTCGAACTCGGAAAGAATCCGGCGAATCTTTCGGTCAAGCTGATCCATCGGAGTGTTTCGGCGATGGAACTGTAGGGGAAGAAGCAGGTTCTGATATACCGTTAGGTTGGACCACAGGGCCGAGTCCTGAAAGGCAAATCCGCTTTGGCTTCGAAACTCTAGAAGCTCCTTTTCACTCATTTTCGATAGGGGTTTCCCGTTCACTCGTACCACACCGGAATCGGGCAGAAGGATTCCTGCGGCCACTTTGAGCAGGGAGGATCTTCCACTTCCGGAAAACCCCATCACCACTGTGCATTGGTGAAGGGGAAAGGTGACCGAAATCGAGTCGAGAATTTTGGTCTCCCCCCCCAAGAGGCTCACTTCCTCCAGGGCGATTCCGTCGTTTTTTCCCTCAAACATAATACACCAGAGTAATCACCGCATCGGCCAGGATACAGAGAATGAAACTTCTACCCACCGCTTTGATGGCCACCTGAGGGATTTCAGTGGTGGAACGTTCCACCTTGAATCCATAGTAGGTAGCCGTGGTGGAGATGATGACTCCGAAGGTAACGCTCTTCACTAGAGAGGAAAGGACGTCCTGAGTTTTCAGGGTATGGAGCAGGTTGAACAGGTACTCCTGCATCTGCAGGGGATAGATGAACTGGGTCACGAGGAAAGAGCCTAGTAATCCAAAGAGGTTAAAGTAGAGGTTCAGCAGGACCAAAGAGATGGTTACTCCCAGGAACCGGGGAACGATCAGGTACGCGATAGGATTGATACCGAAGGAGACATACGCTTCGATCTCGTGGGACACGATGGCGTTTCCCAATTCCGTCGCAATAGCGGTACCCGAACGAGCAATGATGATGAAGGCGGTAAGGATGGGGCCTAGTTCCCGGGTGATAATGGTAATGAGGATCGTGTACACCAGTTTTCCCTGCCCGAATTGGGGCAGGATGCTAGAGCCTTGCACGATGATCACCACGCCCAGGGCTAGGGATATAACGGCGATTACTCCCAGGGCTTCCACCCCTGTGAAGAGGATTTGCATCACCAGTACTCGATACCCATATCCCTTTTGCCGTCGCCGGATGAAGCGACCCGTTTGGATGAGGATCTCCCAGAAATATCCTGCCGCATAGAACGCTTGGGATATGCTGGTCAAGACACGGTTACCGATGTGATCCAGAATCCTACTCATACCGGTAGTATACCACAAGAGTTTGAAATGAAGGGTAGGGCAAAATGGTCCTCGATCCACATTCCTTCGGAAGACCGTCCAAGGGATCGGTCTGGGATGGACGGGCCATGGAAATCCGATCCTGCACTGATCAAAAGTCCCAGTTGTTCTGCCAGGGCTACCCACTGGGAGCCTTCCATGATCGTCACCCTCGGGTGGTAAGCCTCCAACCCGTCGATTCCTCTGTCCCTATACGATCGAAAGGTCCTTTCCTCTTCCTCCGGTTTCAGGTAGAGGGTAGCGGGATGAGCGACGATGGCTTTCCCTCCCGCCGAGTGGATCAGGTCAATTCCTTCCTCAAGGGAAGGGGCCTTTTTCCGGGCATAGTAGGGACGACCCGGTGAGATGAACCGATGGAAGGCATCCTCGATGGAATGGGCAACTCCCTTCTGCACGAGGTATTGGGCTATGTGGGGTCTGCCCACGATATCTCCTCCCGCCAACTTCTTGATCTCCTCGTACTCTACAAGAATCCCATCGGCTTGCAGTTTGGAAAGGATGAGAAGGTTTCTCTCCGTCCGATGCGCCTGCAGCACCTGGAGTTTTTTCCAAAAGGATCCTTTCCAGTCCCAGATTCCCAGACCCAGAAGGTGAAACTCTCCCCCTTCATAGTCAATTTCGATTTCTATCCCCGGTATAAAAGTAATACCCTTTTCTTTACAGGCCTTTTCCGCCTCCTCTAGGCCGTCGATCGTGTCGTGATCCGTGACGGCAAGGGCTTTCAAATGCAATAAAGCGGCTTCTTCCACCAGTTGGGTGGGCGAGTAGGTTCCATCCGAAGCGGTGGTATGGGTATGTAGATCGATCACGGGAACCATTGCACCGGAAAAAGTCTTTTCCGTCAAGACGTTTCATCTTTTAACTCCTTTCGCCGATACTAGTAAGCGTGGAATACTCGCTCACTAAGGCTACTGTGGTGCTCAATTCGACCCATGTGATTCATCAACCTATCACTGTAAGGGGAAAGAGAATTGCGGCAATAGGAAAGGTCGAAGGGATACCTATCGATCTAGAGAATGAGTGCATTGTGTATCCCGCTCTCATCAATATCCACGATCACCTGCGGGGAGATTACCTTCCCCGGGTAGGCCCTCCGGAGGGAAGTTACTACCTGAATTGGTCCGAATGGGACAAGGATCTGAAAACCTCCACCGTATTCCAGGAACGGGCCCGCATTTCTTTGGAGGATTCTTACCTTTTGGGAGCCTACAAGAACCTTATCTCCGGGGTCTGCACCGTGAACGACCATTTCCCCCATGAGTTCAATGAACCCTTCCTGGATAAACTTCCCATCCGGGTCATTCGGGAGTATGCCCTTGCCCATGAGTGTTCCTCCTTCGATCTGAAGTGGGGGGATGGGATTCGTATTGAACATCGGAGAGCGTTGAAGCGAGGCCATCCCTTCATTACCCATCTGGAGGAAGGATTCGATGCGGAATCCCAACGGGGAGTGGAGGTGCTGATGGAGGCCGGCAGTCTGGATGACCATGCCGTACTGATCCACTGTATCGGCTTCTCCGACGAAGATATCCGAAAAGTTAAGAGGGCGGGGGCTCACGTGGTTTGGTGTCCCGCTTCCAACATGTTCATGTTTAACGTAACCTGTAAGATTCGCAAGATCCTCCGGGAGGGTGTGAATGTCAGTATTGGAACAGATTCCACCCATACCGGCTCCATCAACCTTCTGGAGGAACTCCGGTACGCCAGAACCCTGTACCGAACTATGTACGGGGAGGATCTTCCTGCCCGTACCCTTTTCGAAATGGTGACGCAGAATCCCGCCCGAGCGTTGCGTATAGGGGATGTAATTGGAACCCTCGAGATAGGGAAATGGGCAGATATCCTGGTGGTGAAACAACGGGATGAGGATCCTTTTGAGACTTTATTGAAATTGAACCTGGAAGACATCGAGCTTCTCGTTTTGGCTGGGATTCCAATCCTTGCTTCCGACCGATTTGTAGCTCTTTTCCAGAGAAAAGAAAAAGATTATACTAGCATTACGATGCATGGGCATAGGAGAAAGGTCATAGGGGATCCCAATTCTTTACTTAAGCGGGTACGTACACAGGTGGGCTATCAAAAGGTGTTAGACTATATGCCGTTGCAGATATAGTAGAGGAGAGTATGGCACCGAAGGCGATGACCTTTAAAGCGAACTCTGTCATCTATTTCAAAGGAGATATCAGCGACAAGATCTATATCCTAAAGTCTGGCAAAGTAAGCATGAACTCCGAGGACATCGAAACAGGCCAGGAGGTGCGTGATCTTATCCAGACCGGTGAGTTCTTCGGTGTGAAGTCTGCCCTGGGGAAGTATCCACGGGAAGAGAGTGCCGTTGTCTTGAGTGATGCGGAAGTGATTCAGTTCACGGTACCTGAGTTCGAACAGTTCGTCGCCCAGAATACCCGGGTGATCATGAAAATGCTGAAGGTATTCTCCAACCAGCTTCGAAGGATCCATGCGCGGGTAAGCAGCCTTCTGGTTACAGAGGAAAAAACAGATCCAGAAAGTGGTTTGTTCGGGATCGGGCAGTACTATCTGAACAAAAAGATGTATGCCCAGGCTCTCTATGTGTTTCGTAGGTACTTGACCTACTACCCCTCTGGGAAGTTTGCCAAAGAAGCGGCCCAGAATATCGCCCTGGCCGAGCAGTACGCCCAGAAGTACGGTCAGGGAAAGGGACCCGAAATCGGATCAACCGTTCCTAGTGCGGAGAAACGTCCTGCAGGACCGACTCCACAGTCCGCCAGGGCTGAACTATCCGATGTGGCGAAAGTGTATTACAACGGCGTTAGTCTGTTTGGGCAGAGCAAGTTCCAGGAAGCCTTGGAAGAGTTCAAGAAGGTGTCGGAACAGAAGGAAGACGAAGAGTATGCGGTGAAGGCCCTTTTCGATATCGGAAGGTGTCTATACCAGTTGAAGCAGTTCGATTCGGCTATCCGGCAATTTTCCGCACTGATTCAGAAGTATCCGAAGTTACCGGATCTGCCGGAAGCTCTCTACTACATTGGGCAGTGTTACGAAGAAAAGGGAGAAGCGGACCGAGCGATGGGCTTCTATAAAAAGATCCTCACCATGACGACTGAGGCCGATCCCGTACAGCGAAAAGTGAAAAAAGCCTTACGAGCACTGGAGGAAAAGTCCAAATGAACCTGAATTTGGCAGCCTTCGAGCGGTTCGCGGTTCGGTTTCAGAAAGGGGATATCATCTTTGTAGAGTACGAACCGGGGGATAGTTTCTACCTCATCCAGTCGGGACGGGTTCAGATCTCCAAGATCATGGGGAATATCGAGAAAACCCTGGACATTCTCTATCCGGGCGAAATCTTCGGAGAGATGGCCATTCTGGAGGAAGCTCCACGATCTGCCAACGCCATTGCATTGGACAACGTGAAAGCCCTCGAGTTCAATCGCGCGAACTTCGAGATCCTCATGCGAGGGAATCCCGCTATTGCATTGAAGTTGCTGAAACTTTTCACCAAACGCATCTACGATCAGCGGCGACGTTTCATGATCCTCACCTTAGACGATATACAGGCCCGGGTAATGGATGTGTTCCTGATGCTGGCAGAAACCGATGCGGGGGGGCAACAGGAAGGGGAAAAACGGGAGTTCAAGACTACCATCGACGATATCGCCCATTGGGCCGGCTTGCCTACCGAGAAGTGCAGGGAAGTGATCAATCATTTCATGAATCAACGCAGGATCGAAGTGCTGCCTGATAAAATAATCGTTAAGAATCTTAACGAGTTTGCCAGGTTCGTGAACTCGCGGAGAAAGAACCTGGCGACGTAATCAGAAAAACGGTCTCATCGACTATACCCTTACAGGAGAACCTGTGGCAAAGGCACATCGCCAGTATCACTGGAAAACTCAGAGACATTTGAACCGGTACCGTGAAATCATCTCGGTTCTGATCAAGTACGGTTTTGGGGACATCCTTCAGCATCCGAAAGTACTGGTTCGACCGGGGAATTTGATACGGAACTTGAAGATTTCCCGCTGGGAGCGGATACGGAGAGTAGTGGAGGAACTGGGAATCACTTTCATTAAGTTGGGTCAGCTTCTGAGCAACCGGCCCGACCTTCTTCCTGCTGAATTGATCGAAGAATTGGAAAAGCTCCAGTCCGAAGTCCCGTCTTTTCCTACCGAAGAGGCGATTCAATTGATCGAGAAGGAGTATGGGGTACCCATCGAAAAGCGTTTCCTGGAGTTCTCTCCAACACCGATCGCGGCAGCATCCATCGCGCAGGTTCACACGGCTATCCTTCCCACGGGAGAAGTGGTGGTAGTGAAAGTCCAGCGCCCAGGTCTAGAGGAGATCATTCGTACGGATCTGGAAATCATGCGGACCTTCGCCAACATCATTCAGGGCCTTTTCCTCAAGTCAGAGGCTATCAATCCCCTGGCGATCATCGACGAGTTCGGCCGTTCCTTAGAGCGGGAAATAGACTTCTGGGTAGAAGCGGCCCATATGGAGAGGTTCGCTACCATCTTTGCGGAGAATCCTCATGTGTATGTGCCTAAGATTTACAAAGAGTACACCACGCGTCGGATTCTCGTGATGGAACGCATGCAGGGTATTCGAATAACCGATATACCCGCGCTCCTTGCAGCGGGGAACCGGCCCAAACGGATCGCCCGATTCGGTGCAGAGATCGTATTGGAAATGGTTTTTCGGCATGGGTTCTTCCATGCGGACCCCCATCCAGGCAATATGCTCGTGTTGGAAAAGGACCGTATCTGTTTCCTGGACTTCGGGATGATGGGAGTGATCCTACCGAGGCATAGGGAAATCCTCAACGAGATCATGGTGGCCATGATCGACCGGGATGAACGACGGATGGCTAGAGGACTACTGGAGTTAGCCAGCCGAAAAACCATCCCCAATCTGGCTCAACTAGAATACGATCTGTACGAACTTCTGGAGCTGTACGGGAATCGTCCCCTCAAAGACATCCGTTTAGGAGAACTCATCCAAAAACTCCTACGGTTGATCCTCTTTTACCATATACCCTTACCGCAAGGGTTCTTTCTACTTTCGAAGGCCTTGATCACCATCGAAGGAGTAGGGCTACAGTTAGACCCGGAGTTCAACCTATTGCTCCAGATGGAACCCATCGTAAGAAAGATGTTCCGGATGGAGTTCTCTCCCGAATCGGTCTGGCAGGAAGTAAGGCGGCAGTCCTTACAGGTGTTCTCTCTTTTGAAGAGCTGGCCTTTCGACCTCAAGGAGATCCTGGAAAAGGTCAAGGAAGGTCGACTGGTTCTTGAACTGGATTCCAAGAACCTCATTCCCATTCTCCGGGAATGGGATATCATTTCGAACAGGCTGAGTTTTTCCATCGTACTGGCGGCCCTGGTGGTGGGGTCTTCTATCGTGATCAACGCTAGAGTGCCTCCCCTTTGGGGGGATTTGTCTGTCATAGGAATCGTAGGGTTCCTCGTGGCAGGGGTCATCGGGTTCTGGCTGATTCTATCCATCCTGAGAAAACAGAGGATGTAGGAAGAAAAGCCAGAAGTGGGAATCGAACCCACGACCCACGCTTTACGAGAGCGTTGCTCTGCCCCTGAGCTATTCTGGCTTGCCTGTGCGCTTTTCCGGGATATTACCAAACCAGCCGCTAGGATGTCAATTCAAGACCCTTACTCAAATCCTCGGGGCTTCCTCTGGCCGAATGGGTTTCCCATCCTTGTATACCAGAAAATATAGATCCGGTGTCTGATTGTAGGGATTGATCCCCAACGTCCCGATTCTCTGTCCCTTCTCTACAAGATCGCCTGGTTCAACACTGGTGGTTTCGTTTCCCGCGTATACATAGAGGTACCCTTGATCGGACTGAACGATCACGACTTTTCCGAATCCCCTATATGGGCCGACCCAGGCCACTTTCCCAGAGGAAACGGAATACACCGGATCCCCCGCCTTTCCCTGAAAGGAGATGCCCGCTAGCTTTCCGGTAAGTTCCTTGCGGGTTCCCGGATGGGGCCAGTAGATGTTCTTCGTTTGTGCAGGATCCTGTTTGGAAGGATTCTCTTTGGAAGAACTTTCTTTGGAAGACACCTTTTCTTTCGTGCTCACCAAACTGGGACTCGTGGGCGCTGTCGAGGAGGGTTCTTTCCTCGGGTTGGAATCCTCCAGTTTCTGTTTTACCACTGTTTCGTTAGTGGGATGGGAAGATGGTTTTTCCTTCGTCGTTGCGAGGACTTGTGGGTTTTCAGGAGACTTCATAGTTTCCGGGGGTTTCGGAATATAGAGGGTGTCCCCCGGTTTGATGAGAGCCTGAGGGGAAAGATTGTTGAGGGAAAGGAGAAGGTCCACCTTGATCCCCTGTTTCCGGGCAATCCCATACAGAGTATCGCCCTTCTGCACCACGTACAGGTTGGGGATGAGGATCTGGGTTCCCACCCGTACCTTGGAAGGATCGGTAATTCCATTGGATTTTAGAATCACTTCCAGGGGAACTTTGAACTGTCGAGAGATGCTGTAGAGAGTATCTCCCTCCTTGACCTGGTATTGGAAGGCTTCCTGGGCGGGTAAGGGGAGGGAAAGCAGGAAAAAGAGCATGAGAAAGAGGAGTCCCGCTAGACCGATGTATCCTGATGCCGTATTCTTCATAGGTATTAATACCATCGGTGTTTAGGAGAGCATCTTTTAGATGAAAGAAAAGAGATTTCCAAGAAGTTAGGTTTTGCGGAAAATACTGGTCCTTGAATCCGCTTTTAATAATAGGTGGCACGGAAATGTCGTTTCACTCGGGCTGGGGGGACTTGAACCCCCGGCCTCTTGGTCCCGAACCAAGCGCGCTAGCCACTGCGCTACAGCCCGAAAAAAATACCCCCGCACGGGCGGGGGATTTTACGGGAGCGACGGGACTTGAACCCGCGATCTCCGGCTTGACAGGCCAGCGCGATAACCAGCTTCGCTACGCCCCCATGGGTGAGATGCAATATACAGAAATTCCACCGCCCTGTCAATATGGGCATAGATATTGATTCTTTCCCAGGATTTTGATTAACTAGATGTACCGGGAGGAAAAACTATGAGTGATATGCTCTGGTCTGAAAAGCAAAAAGCGACCTGGCGGAATAAAGTAGGGCTGGCAGAAATGTTGAAAGGCGGGGTCATCATGGATGTGGTGAACGCCGAACAGGCCAAGATTGCCGAAGAAGCGGGAGCCGTGGCGGTAATGGCACTGGAACGGGTTCCCGCCGATATTCGAGCCCAGGGGGGAGTCGCACGGATGTCGGATCCCAAGCTGATCCGGGAAATCCAGGATGCGGTGAGTATTCCTGTAATGGCCAAGTGCCGGATCGGCCATTTCGTGGAGGCCCAGATCCTGGAGGCCTTGGGAGTGGACTTCATCGACGAGAGTGAGGTGTTGACTCCGGCGGATGACCGTTACCATGTGTACAAGCACGATTTCAAGGTTCCCTTCGTATGCGGGTGTCGAAACCTGGGGGAAGCCTTGAGGCGTATCGCTGAAGGTGCAGCAATGATCCGCACGAAAGGAGAAGCGGGAACGGGGGACATTGTGGAGGCGGTACGGCACATGCGGACAGTGATGGACGAGATTCGCCGAATCCAACATCTTCCCATCGAAGAACTGATGACCGTATCCAAAGAGATGGGTGCCCCCTTCGAATTGGTACTGGAGGTAGCCCGGAAGGGGAAACTACCTGTACCGAACTTTTCCGCAGGGGGGATTGCTACGCCAGCTGATGCGGCCCTTATGATGCAGCTGGGTGCGGAGGCAGTATTTGTCGGTTCAGGAATTTTCAAATCCAAGAATCCGGCCAGAAGGGCTAGGGCCATCGTGGAAGCTGTTACCTACTACAACGATCCGGTGAAGTTGGCAGAAATCTCCACAGATCTTGGAGAACCCATGCTGGGCATCAGTGCCAGAACTTTACCGGAAGGGGAACAGTTGGCGGTTCGAGGGTGGTAATGGCAAAAGTTGGAGTGTTGGCTCTGCAGGGAGATTTTGAAAAGCATATCCAAGCGTTGGATCGTCTCGGTGTACCTGCGGTGGAAGTTCGGGAAAAGTCCCAATTGGAAAAAGTCGATGGACTGATCATTCCCGGTGGGGAGAGTACCACGATCGGGAAACTTCTGGTACGGTATGGGATGCTGGAATCTACGCAGACCTTTGCAAGGGAAGGAAAACCGATATTCGGAACCTGCGCGGGCGCTATCCTCCTGGCAAAGGAGATCGAGGGCAGCAATCAGGATCGGATCGGGGTTTTGGATATCACTGTCAAACGAAACGCGTACGGGAGACAGATCGAGAGTTTTGAAGCCGATATCTTTGTTCCCAAGATAGGCGAACTGCCTGTTCGAGGGGTGTTCATCCGCGCACCGATCATCAAGCATATCGAGGATGGAGTGGAAGTTCTGGCACGATTTGGAGATAGCCCTGTGCTGGTGAAACAGGGAAAGATTCTCGCAGCCACCTTTCATCCCGAACTGACCAACGACACCCGTATCCACGCCTTCTTCCTGAGCCTGTTTCCGGGGGAACCTTCTTGAACAAACGGTCTCCATGACATACATGTCAGAAAAGGGAATATAGTTCGATGCGGGTAATCGTGGCCAAATATTCTGGATTCTGTCCTGGGGTAGTGCAGGCCGAGGATGCCATTCTCTCTACCAAAGAGAACACAAAAGAAAAGATCTATATTTACGGATACCTGATCCATAACCACACCTACATCGATTACCTCTCTTCTTTAGGGATTGCAACAGTGGAGGATCTGGAATCGGTAGAACCCGGTAGCCTTTTGGTGGTACGTACCCATGGGATCGATCGCAAGCTGGAAGAGAAGTTACGGGCTCAGTACGCGCTTCTCGATCTCACCTGTCCTAAAGTGAAAAGGGCGCAGAAGATCATTCAATCCTATGCCCAAAAGGGGTACTTCATCGTGATCACGGGGAAACCGGAGCATCCCGAAGTGAAAGGACTGGTGAGTTATGCCGATCGGTTTACCGTGATCGAGAAAGAGTCCCAGATTCCCCAGGTGATTCAAGAGCTTTCAAAAGAATCGAACCTTTCGATTCTCATCATTTCCCAGACTACAGGAGATCGTACCCTTTTCGAATCCGCGATCAAAGCTTTCCAGGAAACTGGTTCAATGAAAGGCTGGAAAGTGGAGGTTCACGATTCCATCTGTTCCATCACGGCCCTCCGGGAGCGGGAGGCTCAAAAAAATCTGGAAAAAGTGGATGTCACCTTCGTGGTAGGGGACAGGCTTTCTTCCAATGCAACGAAACTCTACAATACCTTACGTTCCAAATCCCCCCATGTGTACTTCATCGGATCCCTGGAAGACCTAAAAGCATTGAAACTCGACTACTCCCGGTGGAACACCGTGCAGGTGGTTTCCTCCTCCTCCACCCCCGCCTTTGTTGAGAAGGAAATCGTGTCCTACCTCGAAGGTCTTTGAAGTCTATTGAACCTATTTCCCCCGATTGCGATTGTACTCCACCAATTGAAAGAGTTTTTCCCTCCATTCCGGTGTTACCTCCAATTCCAGGACGATCATCCGAGATTCCTGCTCCAGTTTGTCCATCAGGCAATCTACCCTTTCTTTCACTTTCGTTTCCGTTAATAGGGAGCGAAGAAACAGAAGGTCTTCCCTACGAATCTGGGAGGCGCCGAAAAGTTCCTGCACCCGCTTTTTATTCTCCCCCTTCACTGTCTGAAACAGGTAGTACCGGTAGAGAGTCTTCTTGTTGGAGATCACATCGGAACCAATCGGTTTTCCTACATCCTCCGCATCTCCGAAAAGGCCCAGTTCGTCATCCTTCAACTGGAACAGGATTCCCATTTTTTCGCCCAGGATGGAAAGGGCTTCCAAGCTAGAAGAAGGAGCCTCTGCCAGGATGCCCCCTGCCATGAGGGGGAGGGAAAAGGTATAGCGACCGGTTTTGTACCGATAGAGGGAGAGGATCTGTTCCTCAGTAGGGGATGATTCTACCCCTCCATAGTATACATCCTCCATCTGTGCGAATCCCACATAAACGAGTTCCCGGCTAAACAGTTTCAAAAGGGATTGCAGGAGCTTGCCGGTAACCTCCAGGGTGCCCAGAAGTTCGAAGGCAAGAAAGAGAGCTACATCCCCTACGCAAATTCCTAGACTGTCGGCAAGGTGTTCCGTTTGTGCCTTTGCCGTGACTCTTTCCTGTGACTGCAGGACTTCCCTGTACTGGGCATGGATGGAGGGTTTTCCCCTTCGGAACAGGTCCTGATCCATGATATCGTCATGGATCAGGAAGGCCGCTTGAAACAGTTCCATGGCGGCCCCCACCTGGAGGGCCTGTTGGCCCCGAGAGCCCCCATACATTTCATGTCCAACGGAAACCAGAGCACCCCGGATCATCTTTCCCCTGGAAAGGTATTCCTGTAACCGATCCACGGTGTCCGGTCCCCAGGAATTGATTCTTTCCGCATCCTGTTTTACCCGCTGCAGGAAGGATGCGAAGATACCGTTGATCTCGGATTTCTTTTTCGATAGATAGGTGAGCATGAGTTCATCTTAAACGATTCCAGGATTTTTTCCAATACAGGTTATTGTTAATTTGTTACATGCTCTAATCTAGGGAATAAGGAAAGATCTCTTGAATGCATTTCAATTTATAGATAAAAAATTATATAAATAAGAAAAATACCGTAAAATAATTAATATTTTTTTGCCTTTATTTAGAAATCTAGTTGACATTGTGGAAAATATTGCTTATATAGAGGGTATTCACGGAGGATCGCATGATAAAAAAGCAACGTACCGGTGCCGAGGTGATCATCGAAACCATCGAACAGCATGATGTATCCTACATTTTTGGGCTTCCTGGTGGAAGTGCCATACCAATTTTCGATGCATTGGTGGATTCTTCGATCAAATTGATCCTATCTCGGCACGAACAAGGGGCCACTCATATGGCTGACGGGTATGCCCGTGTTTCAGGAAAGCCGGGAGTGGTGCTAGTAACCTCTGGCCCCGGAGCTACCAATACCATCACCGGGATCTTCACTGCCCAGATGGATTCGGTACCTCTGATCGTCATCTGCGGACAACAGGTCACTTCCAACCTCGGGATGGATGCCTTCCAGGAAGCGGATATCTTCGGAATATCTTCACCTATCGTCAAGCATAGTTACCTCATCAAGAATCCCCACGATATCCCCCGGATTGTACGGGAAGCCTTTTACCTGGCCACCAGTGGCCGGCCAGGACCCGTAGTGATCGACGTTCCCAAGAACGTGTCCAGTGCCCTCATCGAACCATCATTCACCGAAGAGTTTCATTTACCTGGCTATAAAGTGCCCAGGGGAGGGGATCCTTCCTCGATCGAAGAAGCGGCGCGGCTCCTGGAAAAGGCGGAACGGCCGGTAATCATCGCGGGGCACGGGGTGGTGATCTCGGGGGCGGAACGGGCACTGTTACACCTGGCCGAGAAGATGCGGATCCCCGTTACCAATACCCTCCTAGCAAAGGGCGCCATTCCAGAAACCCATGAACTGAGTCTCGGTATGCCGGGGATGCATGGAACCGCCTACGCCAATATGGCCTTGAACAACTGCGATCTGGTAATGGCTGTTGGTTCCCGGTGGGACGACCGGATCGTCGGAGACATCAAAAAGTTCTGCGTCAATGCCAAGAAGATTCATATCGATATCGATCAGGCGGAAATAAACAAGGTGATTAAGCCGGATGTAGCCATTCTAGGGGATGCCAAACTGGTGCTGGAAGAAATGGCAGGCTACCTTGCCCCCGGTAAAACCGAACCCTGGCTAAAACAGATCGCAAAGTGGAAAAAACTCTATCCCTTGAAGTATAAAAAAGAAGGGAAGTTGAAAGCCGAGCATGTGATCGAGGAACTGTATAACCTCACCCAGGGGAAGGCAATCGTAGTGACCGATGTGGGACAACACCAGATGTGGGCTGCCCAGTACTATCTCGTATCTAACCCCCGACACTGGGTAACCTCCGGGGGGGCGGGTACCATGGGTTTCGGTCTTCCTGCAGCCATTGGCGCCCAATTCGCCGAACCGGAAAAAACTGTTTTAGCCATCGTGGGAGATGGGGGCTTTCAGATGACTCAGTACGAACTTGCCACCGCCGTTATCCACAAGCTCCCCATTAAAGTCATCATCATCAACAACAAGTACCTGGGAATGGTCCGCCAATGGCAGCATCTGTTCTACGACAATCGGCTTTCTGGAGTGGATTTGGAGGGGAGTCCAAACTTCGTGAAATTGGCAGAGAGTTATGGGTGCAAAGGGTTCCGGATCAAACGGAGCGCCGATGTTCGAAAGGTCCTTGCGGCAGCTCTTGAGTACAACGATGGGCCCTGCGTGATCGATGCAGAGGTGGAGAAGGAAACCAACGTATTCCCCATGATCCCCGCAGGGGCGGGTTTGTGCGACATGATTCTGGAAGCACCAAAATCGACGAAACTGGCGAAACCGGTGGGAGGTACATAGGATGGACGCTGTTGCCGCAACCAACAATGTGAAAAAACATACCATCAGTCTTTTAGTCAGCAATAAGCCGGGGGTACTGATCCGGATCGCGTTAGTGTTTGCCCGAAGAGGGTACAACATCGACAGTCTGGTAGTGTCGGAGTCGCCCGACCCAGCCTTTTCGACCATGAATATCTCTGCCACCGGGGATTCTAAAACACTAGAGCAGATTCTGAAGCAGTTGAACAAATTGGTGGATGTAATCCATGCTCGGGACCGGACGGATGAAGACATTATCCAGCGGGAACTCGCCCTCATAAAAGTACGGTGTGCGCCGGAGGTCCGTACGGACGTCCTTCAGATCGCCCGGGCGTTCGATTGCAAAATCTTGGATTTATCCGAAAAGACGGTGATACTCCAGGTGGCAGGGAAAACGGAAAAGATCGATGCGGTGAACAAGATCTTCGAGCCCTACGGGATCATCGAAACGATGCGGACAGGAAAAGTACTTATGGCCCGGGGTGAGGAGTATACCCCCTAACCTGTGTACTTCCCTTTCATCAGGGTGAACCCGAAGAGTTTGCAGTCCAGGGGGCCGTTCTTAAGGGCAACCTTCTTGAAAGGGCGAAGTCCGATGAGCTTTGCCGCTTCCGGGTTGCCGCTCAGGATCCAGGCCTGTACCCCCGCGTACTTCTGTTTCAGGGTGTTGCCAATGGAGCGGTACAAAGTTTCGAGTTCGGGATCCTGAAGCCTTTTCCCATAGGGTGGATTCATCAGAAGGAATCCCCCCTGTTCCGAGGGAAAGGGAGGAGGGAGGGCTTCGAAGGCTCCCGGAAACAGCCGCACCTTGCCTTGAAGTCCTGCCCGGATCAGGTTCCGCTTGGTTATTTCCAGCGCCTTCGGATCTTTGTCGCTTCCAATGAGGGCATATCCTAGGGAAGTCCCTCCGGCTGCGCCTGAGGTGTCGGATCCTTTTTCTGCGTTCAGTCTTTCGACTGATTTTTCCAATTCCCTTCGAACCTGTTCGTACAAATTTTTGTCGAAGACCTTCCAGTTTTGGAAGGCGAAGTGGGTTCGCAGGATCCCGGGCGGGATTCCGTAGGCCATGAGCCCCGCCTCGACAAGAAACGTGCCAGATCCGCACATGGGATCGTACAGGGGAATCTTCGGTTCCCATCCTACGAGTTTTAAGATCCCCGCGGCCAGCACTTCATTCACAGGAGCCAGAGTTTTTTCCAACCGATACCCCCTTCGGTGGAGGGATTCCCCGGAGGTATCCAACGAAAAGATACCTACTTTTCCTTCCAGATGAAGATGTATGGGTAGGTGAGGCGCATGGGGATCCACCGATGGCCGCTTCCCGTAGATCTCGGAAAAGCGGTCTACCACCGCATCCTTCACGGCAAGGGGCAGGTATCGAGGGCTTGCCCAACTCACCCCTAGGCAGGAAACAGATACCGCTATGGTTTGGTGGGGGTGTATGAAGTGTTCCCAGGGGAGACTCTTCGTTTCCCGATACAGGTCTTGCACCGATTGGATAGGGGCCCGATGGATCTCCCACAGTACCCTTAGGCCGGTGCGGAGGGAAAGGTTCAATCGATACACCGATTCCTCTGTACCGGAGCAGGAAACAGCCTGCCTCTCGGCTTTTACTCCTTCCATTCCCAACTGGGTGAGTTCTTCTTCCAGCACTCTTTCTAGCCCGGGCAGGGTTGTGACAGTGAAAGGGATCCCCATGAGCGCACTATACGATACAAACTTTGCGCATGTATACTGTATCTCCATGAAACTCTCCCTCCAACTTCGAATCACCAGGGCAACTCCTGCGGGATCTGGAGACGGAAAACGAGAAGGTCACCTCCATCCTGAAAATCGCCCTCTCCGTGAGCCTGGGGGTGGGCGCCATGGGAGCCCTGTTACTTTCCCGGAATATCAAGAAAACTCTCTTCGGTCTGGAACCGGCAGAAATAGCTACGGTGCTGCAGGAGCGGAACATCATTCTTTCTTCCATCAAAGAGGGGGTAGTCGCGGTGGATCGGGAAGGCAGGGTGATCCTGATCAATGAAAACGCAAAGAGCTTGTTGGGACTCGATCGGATACCCGAAGGGTGCAGGGTGCAGGATCTCATTCCTGGTTCCCGTTTGCCTACAGTGATCGAAACCCGGACACCCGATCTGGACGAAGAGCAGATCGTGAACAATCGAGTGCTTCTGGTAAACCGCTTCCCCATGGTATCCAAGGGGGAGGTCATTGGAGCGGTGGCAACCTTCCGGGATATGAGCGAGATACGTTCCATGGCAGAGGAATTGACTTCCGTGAAACAGTACGTGGAAGGATTGAGGGCGCAGCACCATGAGTATCTCAATCGGCTCCATGTGATCGCGGGCCTTCTCCAACTCAAGGAGTATCGGAAAGCGGTGGATTTCGTTCTAGACACGGTACAAAAAGATCAAGGGGTACTGGATTACCTACGAACCCATGTGAATGAACCTGCGATCTCGGGCCTGTTACTCGCAAAGATCACCACTGCGAGGGAACACAACATCGAGATACATGTAGAGGGGATCATCCCGCCGATCCGGAAGGAAATCGTGGGCTCCCTGGTTACGGTGTTGGGGAACCTGATCCAGAATGCCATCGAAGCCTTGCGGGAGAGCTCGAGGCTGCCCAGGAGAATAGAGATCCTCTTTTCCAATTCGGAAAATCGATTTACCCTGCAGGTAAGAGACACGGGGCCGGGGATACCGCAGGAAATACAGAATCGAATGTTCCAAAGGGGCTGCACCACGAAACAGGAAGGTAGGGGAATGGGCTTGTACCTGACCAGGCAGCAGGTGGAATGGATGGGAGGAACCATTTACTTTCGAACTTCCGTGGAGGGTACGGTTTTCATCCTAGAGCTGCCCAAGGAGAGGGTCCAACTATGATTCGGGTCTTGATTGTGGAGGACGATTTTCGGGTAGCGGAGATCAACCGGAAAATGACGGAACGGGTGAGCGAGTTTTCCGTAGTAGGTACGGTAGGAACGGGTACCGAAGCCCTGCAATTCGTGACGGAGAATCCCGTGGATCTAGTCTTATTGGATGTGTTCCTTCCCGATAGGGCGGGAATCGATGTATTGAAGGATATCAGAAAACGGGAACTGCCTATTGATTTCATCCTGGTTACCGCGGCCCATGACAGTAAGACAATCCAGGAGGCTTTACGGTACGGTATCGTTGATTACCTGATCAAACCGATCGACATGGAACGGTACCACCAAACCTTGAAAGCGTATCGGGACCAACGGACAACCTTTCAGCAGGAATCCGAATTGGACCAGAGGGTAGTCGATTCGGTACGGATGGGAGGAGGGCCTTCCCCAACCTCCCTACCGAAAGGGATTTCGGCTCCTACCCTTAAAAGGGTGCTGGATGCCGTCCACACTTATGAACAAGTACCCTTTACCCTGGATGAAATGGCCGCCTATGCTTCTATTTCTAAGATCACTGCCCACAGGTACCTCGAGTTCCTCCATCGAACGGGTACCCTGGGGAAAGAGTACAAGTATAACAGGGTGGGACGCCCCACCGCCCTCTATTTTCCCAAAGAGCGGCAGGGCAGCCCTTAAGATCTTCAGCTTGGCGCTCTGGGCTACCCGGAGTTCACTCTACCCGGTCGCTTCCCTGCAACCATCATCTTCCTCACCCCTTCAACAGCCTTGGCACGAAAAGGATGATCTGGGGCACGAAGGTAAGGAGCAGTAGATCCAAAAGAAGGGCGTAGAGGAAGGGGAGTGTAGCTTTTACCACCCGTTCGATCGGTACCTTCGTGATAGCACTGGCCACGAATAGGTCTAGCCCCACGGGAGGAGTGATGCAGCCGATGGCGAGGTTTACCACCATAAGAACTCCGAAGAATACAGGATCTATCCCGAAGGAATGCACGATGGGTAGAAAGATGGGAGTTAGAATCACCACTGCCGCAGAGGCGTTCACCATGGTGCCCGCGATGAGGAGAATGATGTTTACTGCGATCAGGAATAGGGCAGGGGTTTTGATGATAGCGATTACTTCCCTGGCAATCCGTTGGGGAAGCTGAAGGTTGGTGAGCATCCAGCCGAACACATTGGCAGCTCCTACGATGAACATGATGATTGTAGAGGAAATCACTGCCTTGAAGAGAATTTCAGGAAAATCTTTCAATTTTAACTCTTTATAGATGAACATGCCGACCAGGATCCCATATACGGCAGCCACTGCAGCAGCTTCGGTGGGGGTAAAGATCCCCCCATAGATTCCCCCGATGATGATCACCGGTGTGAGGAGGGCGAAGAAGGAATCCTTGAAGGACACCCACACCCGTTTCCAGGAGAACTTTCCTTCTCCCGCCCATCCTTTCTTCCGGGCGATGAAGTAGCTGACGAAGCACATGGTGATACCCATGAGGAATCCGGGGGCAAATCCTCCCACGAAGAGTTCCCCAATAGAGACTCCTGCCACCACACCGTACACCACCATCGTAATGGAAGGGGGAATCACGATCCCTACGGTACCCCCCGCGGCCACCACTCCCGTGGCGAACTCCCGGTCGTACCCTTTCTTCACCATTTCGTCGATCATGGTGGAACCGATGGCTGCCGTAGTGGCGGCGGAGGAACCGGAAATGGCCGCAAAGAACATTCCCGATACGGCCACTACCTGGGCAAGCCCTCCGGTGAGGGATCCCACGATGGACTGGGCAAAGTTCACCAGCCTGCGGGTTACTCCCCCTGCGGACATGAAAGCTCCTGCCAGCATGAAAAAGGGAACGGCCATGAAGGAAAAGGAATCGAACCCCATGTACATCATCTGTGCTACCATCACCTGGGGAAGATTCAATTTTACCAGGAGAAACGACACGGACAAACAAAGGGAAAATGCCACGGGAACCCCAACCAGAGTGAGAAGCATAAAGAGAAATATCAACAAATAGTCCATGATCACCCCCTAAGTTTTGGCCTGATTGCTGGAATGGGATCGGATTTCCTTGAAGAGTCGAGCTGTGTCCCGTATCAGGTAGAAGAGCATCAAAAGGGAACTGAAGGGAATGATGGCATACACAATCCCCATGGGAAGATCCAGACCAGGAGAACGCTGGAACATCATGGTATCCGCCATCTTGTATCCCTGGGTGAAGAGTATGAGGATGAAGATATAGCTGCAGAGTTTAATGAACAGTTCCAGTAAAACTCCTATCTTTTTCCCCTTCCAGCGGTTAAGAAGGAATTCCACAGCCAGATGCCCGTTTTCTCCCATAATGAGAGCTCCCCCGATGAAGACTGACCATACGAACAGGTATCGGGCAGCCTCCTCTGCCCACTCGGCGGAATAACCGAACAGGTAACGAGTAAGCACTTGACTGGAGATGATGAGAAGCATCAGCGCCATTGCCACTACCGAAACCCAATAGAGAGCGGTACGGAGGGCGACAAAGATCTTATTCATAGTATGTTATTTTTTCTTCAGGGCGTTGATTTTGGCTAGGTTGTCCCTGCCTACCGAATCGGCAAACTCGTCATGAACTTTTTTCGTGGCTTCCATGAAGGGCTTCCGATCTACCTCGATCACTTTCATTTTGCCCGTGGCCCGAATTTTGTCCCAGTATTCCGAATCTTCCTTCTTGGAAAGTTCCCGCTGCCAGGCAATGGACTCCTTGGCCGCTTCCCAGAAAATGGCCCGCACCGGTTCGGAGAAAGCGTTCCACTGTTTCATCGAGACGAGCATCGGTTCCGGAGC
>Ga0308390_1000912_pt1 | contig 20080 bp, 20 predicted proteins | sample Hotspr2Sample149_FD_202358 | JGI IMG/M metagenome (GOLD analysis project Ga0308390, IMG submission 202358) | Hot spring phototrophic mat microbial communities from Mushroom Spring, Yellowstone National Park, Wyoming, United States - 20040719_149 ...
TTTAATGGAATATTTAATATTCTATAACACAAAAAGAGTTCATAAAAGCTTAAATAATAAAATTCCCCTTGACTTCATAGTCCAAAATAGTAAACTTTCCAATATGTTATGGACTTATACAAAATTTTGACAAAAAAATCAAAATGTGTTATAATTAATCCTGATGAAGGTAAAAATGAAAAGAAAGAAGATAAATTTTAAAATTCAGACTGAGGAGGATGAACTAATAGATTCTATATTAGAAGCGGCTGCTGAGAAATCTAAAAAGAATATACAGAAAAAAGGTGTTATAACATTACAAGATGCTATTCCACTTTTGTTAAGAGGGCAATTCAATCATATTAAACATCTTGAAGAGCACATTAGATATCTTGAAGAGAATATGGTAACAAAAGATGAAATTAAAATTGTAAAAGTTGAGATTAAAAATATGGCAACAAAGGATGAGATTAAAAGTATAAAAGATGAGATTAAAATGTTAAAATGGATTACTGGTTTTGGAATAGCTTTTATTTCATTACTTTTTGCATTACTTTCATATTTTTTAAGGTTGAAATAAAATATATGAAGTTTATAAAATCAATAAAAATTTTAAAAGATGAATTAAAGAAATTAAAGTTAAAGGGCAAGAGTATAGGATTTGTTCCTACTATGGGTGCTTTACACAATGGACATTTAGCACTTATAAAAGAGGCGCGAAAAGAGAATGATATAGTGGTTGTAAGTATTTTTGTTAATCCAACTCAATTTGGTCCTAATGAAGATTATTTAAGATATCCAAGACCTTTTAAAGAAGATGTTAAGAAATGCAAAGAAGCGGAAGTTGATTATATTTTTGCACCGGATGTTGAAACTATGTATCCTGATGATTATTTAACTTTTGTTAAAGTTGAAAAGTTGTCAGATATTCTTTGTGGTGCTTTTAGAAAAAATCACTTTAGAGGAGTAGCAACTGTAGTTTTAAAATTGTTTAATATAGTCAAGCCTGATATAGCATATTTTGGTTTAAAGGACTATCAGCAATTTATTATAATAAAGAAGATGATTGAAGATTTAAATTTAGATATAAAGATTAAAGGTGTACCAACTGTAAGGGATTTAGATGGAGTTGCATTGAGTTCAAGAAATACATATCTTTCAAAAGAGGAGAGGGAGGAGGCTACTTTATTATATAAATCACTTTTAGGCGCTAAAGATTTGATTTTAAATGGTGAAAGAAATATTAAGAAAATTAAAAAATTTATATATAAAAAATTGACATCTGGAAAAATTATAAAGAAAAAAAATATTGATTATATAAGTATTGTTCATCCTGAAAAACTGGAAGAACTTAAATATATAGAAAAAGAGGCTGTTATAGCGCTTGCTGTGTGGGTGGGCAAGGCGCGTTTAATTGATAATATTAAAATAAAAATTTAAAAAAGGGGGTAAATTATGAAAATGAGATTAAAAATTATAATAATTTTTCTAATTTTTGTGTCTATTTTATATTCTCAAAAGAAAGATTCGTTTCTTATTTTTAAATTGGGATATTCATCTGCAAAACTGGTTTATAATGATATTAGGGATAGTGGAATTGGGACGGATTTTCTTTACAAAATTCTTTTATCAAAGGAATGGGCTTTTTCATTTGATGTCGGTTTCTTTTATTTGGGTTATGATGTTAACGCTTCTGATTCTTTTTATAATCCCTTAAAAGGAAAAGATTTTACAATAAATTATGAACAAGATATAAAATTTTACAATTTTCAAATTGGTTTTAGATTAAATTATGTTTTTTTGCTTTCTGAAAAGTATATAAGAAGTTCAAATAAATTTTTAAAAAATCTTTTTCCGTATATTGGAACAGGTTTTTATTCTACATTTCCTTATAAAGTTGTAAAAAATTTTTATAAAAGTGAATTAGATATGGCGGAAAAGAATTTTATAGAGCAAAAGAATTCTTCTTACTGGCTGCCTGGTATAGCAACTATTCCAATTATATTTGGCTTGGAGTATAATATTAATCCTAAAATTATTGCTAATACAGAGATAAATTATTCGTTTCTTATTTATGATGAATTTACTAAAAATAATGGCTACAATAATCTTTTAAATATATATTTAGGAATTCTTTACAAGTTATAGAATTTTAAATTTAAAATTATTTATTTTAAAATCTGCTGAAATTAATAAAAGGAGTGAAAAGAAAATGATTGAGAGATATACGCCTATTGAAATTGGCAAAATATGGAGTGATGAATATAGATTTCAGAAGATGCTTGAAGTTGAGATTGCGGTTTGTGAAGCTTGGAGCAAGTTGGGCAAGGTTCCTGTTAAAGCAGTGGATAACATTAAAAAAAGAGCCAAAATAGATGTTGAGAAAATAAAAGAGATTGAAAAGATAACGAAGCATGATGTTATTGCTTTTGTTACATCTTTAGAGGAATTTATTGGGGAGGATTCAAAATATATTCATTTAGGACTTACATCATCGGATGTTGTTGATACAGCATTTGCCTTACTTGTAAGAGAGGCAAGTGAACTTATATTAAAAAAGTTATTAGAGCTTAAAGATATTTTAAAAGAGATTACAAAAGAACATAAGTTAACATATATGATAGGTAGGACACATGGGGTTCATTCTGAGGTTATAACATTTGGATTTAAGACTGCTATATGGTATCAGGAAAGTATCAGAAATATTGAAAGGTTTAAAAGAGCGAAAGAAGAGATGAATTATGGTAAGATTTCAGGTGCTGTTGGCACTTATTCAAATTTAGACCCAAGAGTTGAAGAGATAGCGTTAGGGATTTTAAAATTGAAAGTTGAGCCAATATCATCGCAGATTATTTCAAGAGATAGGTATGCAAATTATATACAGACAATTGCCTTAATAGGAGCTTTTATTGAGAAGATAGCATTAGAGATAAGGCTTTTACAGAAGACAGAAACACTTGAACTTGAAGAGCCATTTTCAGAAGGTCAGAAGGGTTCATCAGCAATGCCTCATAAACATAATCCTGTTATGTGTGAACAATTAAATGGGCTTAGTAGAATTCTAAGAGCCAATTCTATTGCAGCATTAGAAAATGTGCCATTATGGCATGAAAGAGATATTTCACATTCATCTGTTGAGAGAATTATATTTCCTGATTCTACAATTTTGATTTATTATATGCTTGAGAAAATTATTTATATTCTTAAGAATTTGAAAATAAATGTTAAAAATATGGAAAGAAATATACATTTAACTAAAGGTTTAATCTTTTCACAAAATTTATTAACTGCTTTAATAAATAAGGGTTTTATAAGAACAAGAGCTTATGAAATAGTGCAAAGCATTGCTAATAAAGCCTGGAAAGAAGAAGGTGATTTTGAAAAAATGGTTAAAGAGAACAATGAAATTAGGAATTTTCTTACATTAGAAGAAATTGATAAATGTTTTAATTATAAATCAAATGAAGAGAAGATATTAAAAGCGATAGAGAGGGCAATAAAGGATTAAAGATTAAAATTGAGATTCTTCAGATTGTGTTTCAGTTGTTTTATTTCTTTTTGTTATATATTTGTAAGCCTTAACATATTTAAAATCAAAGGCTGACTGATTATTCCATTTTGAGCGAACAGCTATCATATATTTATTTTTTCTAATTCCGTTTGACAATTTAAATTTAAAGTTTAAACTTTTTTTCTCGCCTGCAACCAAAACATCGGTTAAAATTTTCTTTTCTAAAGGGAAAATTCCTGGTGTTTCTAAAATTTCAGTTTCAATATTTTTTATTTCATTTAAACTTTGGTTTTCTATAGTAACTGTTATGTAATTTACTGCGTCGTAATATATTTTTTCTGGTTCACTAAGATTGACTTTAATTTCCAATTCGCCGAAAGAGTTTCTAAAATCAGAGATACTTTTACCTGCTGTTATAAACCATTCAAGTGGTGTGAATTCACCTTTTTTACCCCATAAAGCTCTTGATAAGTCGTGAATAAAAATTCCATCACACATTCCGCCAAATGTTAATTTTTTACTGCCAAGAGTTATCCTTCTGACAAACTCTTCTGGTGGTAAAAGATTAGGGCTATCAAGTAATGTTACATCTATTGTCTGTCCTGCTACAATGTTTACTTGTTTAGATGATACATAACCTTTCCAATCAACTAAAACCTGTCTAAATTGGACATTATTTGCTTCGTAAAGCATAACGAAGTCATAAGCGATACCTGTATCAGTAAACATTAAAGGGTCCTGTCCGTGTTGTTTACCGTGTTCCCATCCAAGTGTAAAGACCCAAACAGGTTTTTTAGTTCCTGAAAGATTTATTAAATCATTTACGATTGTTGCAATTTTATGTGCGCGCCACCATCTAAAGCGTTCTATTATATTTTCATCTTTTTCTATTACTATTTTCCTTGCAAACCATATTGCTTTTTCGTTTTTACTCATTTGTTCCCAATTTTCAGGAACTGATATACTCATATCTTTAACACATTCTTCTGCTAACTCATATCCGTCTGAATGTCCTGTTCTATTGTAATCCAATCCAATAAAATCTATATTAGGATTTTCATCAAATTTTTTTATTAAATTTAAAACATCATTGAATCTTTTTTTATCTGAAAGAGAAATATGCATATATGATGGGTAGACATTACCTGTAGAAGTATTAAAGCTCAATGAGGGTTCATATCCGAGTTTTTCGCAATTTTTTCCTTGATAGCCATAATTCATAATCCAGGCACCAAATTTTAAATTATGTTTTTTAGTTTCTTTTGATATTATTTCCATATTTTTTAATAGAATTGGGTCAAATGGATTTTGTGGAGTTACTAATGAGTTATATGTTTCACTTTCTCCTGCTAACATAAATATTGCGTCAGCATTTATGAATTTAGCCCATTCTATTATATTGTGCCAATTGCCAATTTTATTATCGGGTCCAATTATTGGTCGGTGAACTATGTCGCCACCATACTCAATCAAAAGTGGGCATAAACTTTTTTTAGGTTTTGTTGGTTCTTTACCAATTATTTTAAACTCACATCTTGCTGTTATAACAGGACCTGGATAATTTGGCATAACTTTTACTAAAGCAGTATAGTTACCCAATTCTGGGTTGTAAGGAATGGGCCAGCGGCCAAACCATAAATTTTTTTTATTATCATATTTTAATTCAATTTCTTTTATGCCACCAACACTTTCTATAATTTTGTTATTTTTATGAACCGATGCAATTAAAACACAATTTGTAATAGGATTTTCAGTTAAATCTATGTATCTTGCAATTATATCAACTAATTCAAATCTGTAATATTCGTCTTTAGAGGTTGTTACAATTAAGGGTTCAATTTGATTTGATGCAAACGAATTATTTTTAGTATTATTAATTTTAATTTCTGGTTTTATTATCTTTTGATTTGAAATATTTGATATATACTCATAAAAATAGTTTACTGAGTATGTTGAAAGTATAATTAAGGCTGAAAGTAGAATTCCTATAAATTCATATTTTTTCATTTTTTACTCCTCATTTTTTAATTTTTCATTTTGATTTTTATATGAATTTGTATCAAATAAAATTTTTATTCTATAATCTTCTTTTATAATTCCGCTTATTACATAATTAACAATATATCCGCATAGGATGCTTACAAATAGAGTAAAAATCCAAACTAAATTTCTATGTTTGGGCAAAATTTTAAAATAGGAGAGCATTAATAGTGGAATTTCTATTCCTAAAAAGATACTTAACAGGAATATATAGAATTGAATTCTTTTTATAAGGTTTCTAAATTCTTTGTAAAACATAGTCAATCCTTTTCATTTTTAAAAAATATCGGCAATTTTAAATTTATTTTAATATTTAAAATTGAGTTTTAAATAGAGTATTAATTATTTGACATAATAAATAAAATTTATATAATTTAGTAAATTTTAAATTTGGAGGTGAAAAAATGGGAGTAGAAATTGACAAAACTGTTCAATATCACATTGGTTTAAAGGAAGGGGATGTAGGGAGGTATGTTTTGCTTCCGGGGGATCCGGGTAGAGTTAGCAAGATAGCCTCTTATTTTGATAAGGCTAAGAAGGTAGCAGAGAACAGAGAATTTGTAACTTATACAGGTGAAGTATCTGGGATAAAAATTTCTGCGACATCAACGGGTATAGGCTGTCCTTCTGCTGCGATTGCGATTGAGGAGTTAATCAAAGTTGGTGCTGATACATTTATAAGGGTAGGGACTGCTGGTTCACTTCAGAGGGAGGTAAAAGTTGGTGATGTAGTTATTGCTTGTGGAACAGTTAGACAGGATGGAACATCAATACAGTATTTACCTGCTATTTATCCTGCAATTCCGCATCCTGATGTAATGTTTGCTTTAAAAAAGGCAGCTGATAAACTTAATATAAGAGCCCATCTTGGTATTACACATACAAAAGATGCATTTTATACAGAAGGAAACAAGGATTTACCAATGGCAGAAATTGTTGAACAGGAATGGAAGATATGGGAGAGAGCGAATGTACTAGCGACTTCAATGGAGGAATCAGCACTTTTTATAATTGGTTCAATTAAAAAAGTTAGAGTAGGTTCTGTTTTAGCAATTATAGGTTCAACCTGGTCTGATTCACCTATTGAAAAAAAAGTTGGAATTGATGAAGCTATAAAAGTGGCAATTGAAGCTGTAAAAATTTTAGATGCGGGGTTTAAAATTTAAATTTAGTTGACAAAGAAATTTAAATGTTTATCTTATAGCATTATTTTTTTTATGGAAAAAAGAATAACTGATTTAAAATTATTTTCAGGAACAGCCAATCAGAAATTAGCAAATGATATTGCTAATATATTAAATGTTCAGCTTAGTCCAATAACAATTAAAAGGTTTGCCGATAATGAAATATTTGTTCAGCTTGGTGAGACTGTTAGAGGGAAAGATGTTTTTGTTATTCAACCGACATCAAATCCAGCGAATGAAAATTTGATGGAGCTTTTGATTATTGTAGATGCGTTGAGGAGGTCATCTGCGAAAAGAATTACACTTGTTATACCGTATTTTGGTTATGCTCGTCAGGATAGGAGAGATAGACCGCATGTTTCTATAACAGCAAAATTAGTTGCCAATTTAATGGTGGCTGCTGGTGCAAATAGAATTTTAACTATGGATTTACATTCAGGTCAGATTCAAGGTTTCTTTGATATCCCTGTTGATAATCTTTTTGCAGCATCTGTGTTTATTGATTATATTACAAAAATGAATCTTGATAAAAATATTGTAATAGTTTCACCTGATGCAGGTGGTCTTGCACGGGCAAGATATTATGCCCAAAGATTAAATTGTGGTATCGCTTTTATTGATAAACGAAGACCAGATAATAATGTTTCAGAAGTTATGAATGTTATTGGAGATGTTAAAGATAAAAATACTGTAATTGTTGATGACATAGTTGATACAGCTGGAACATTAGTTAATGCTGCTTTAGCGCTTAAAGAAAAAGGTGCAAAAGATATATATGCCTGTTGCGTTCATCCTGTTCTTTCAGGTAACGCTTATGAAAAAATTGAAAAATCAGTTATAAAAGAATTGATAGTAACTGATACTATTCCGCTTAAAAATTCATCAAGTAAGATAAAGATTATAACAGTGGCTAATCTTTTTGCTCAGGCTATTTATCATATTCATATTGAAAGACCACTTGGTGAATTATTTACAAATGAGTAATAAAATTTAATTTTATAAGAGGTGATAAAAATGAAGGAAATTGAGATTAAAACATTTTTTAGAGATGAAGTTGGAAAAAATAAAGTAAAGAAATTAAGAGAGGAGAAGATGGTTCCTTCTGTTTTATATGGAGGTGAAATTAAGCTTATTAAACTATCACTTGCTGATGTGGATAGACTTTATAGTTTAAGGCATGAAAATTTTATAATTAAAATGAATATAGATGGAAAAGAGCAGAAGAGGGCTATTTTAAAAGATTGGCAATTTGACCCGGTTACAGGAAAAGTTATACATATAGATTTTTTAGAGCTTATTGAAGGTAAAACTATCACAATCAGCATTCCAATAGAGTTGGAGGGAACCCCGGAAGGTGTAAAGAAGGGTGGAATATTAGAACATCATTTATGGAATGTTAATGTAGAATGTTTACCTGATAACATACCAGACCATATTAAAATTGATATTTCAAAATTGGACATAGGGGATTCAATTCACATAAAAGACTTAAAAGTTCCTGAGAATGTAAAGATAGTTGATTCACCGGAAGATGTAGTATTAACCATAGTAGCGCCATCAATTGAGGAAGAAAAGCCAGCAGTTGCAGCTGAGGCTGGGGTAGCTGGTGAAGCAGCCCCAGGTGCAGCACCAGCAGAGCCTTCACAACCTACAGCGCAAGCAGCATCAAAAACTCAAACAGAACAGAAGCCTGCGGAACAGAAATCAACTAAAGAAGCTGAGCCTGCTAAGAAGAAATAAAAATAAAGTGGTTTTAATAAATTTTTTAGAGAGTTGTCTGCTCAAACTTTTTTAAGGATAATAATTGTTGTATAATTTTATTTATTTAAATATTTTAGAAAAAAGATTAAATTTAAATGAAATTAATTGTTGGACTTGGTAACCCAGGTAGAAAATTTGAATTAACAAGACACAATCTCGGATTTTTAGCAATTGATGAAATTTCAAAAAGATTTAATATAAAGATAAATTATGAATTTGAAAATTCAATAATAGGATTTAAAAATATATTTAATTCAGAAATAATTTTAATGAAGCCATTGACTTATATGAATCTTAGTGGGAATGTTGTAAAATCAGCTATTAGAAAATGGAAAATTGATAATAAAGATTTAATAGTAATTTATGATGATATAGCATTAAAAATTGGGACAATAAGAATAAGAGAAAAAGGTTCATCTGCTGGACATAAAGGCGTTCAATCTATAATTGATAATTTGAATACAGATAATTTTTTAAGAATCAGAATAGGAATAGGTCCTGTTTTGCCCGGTGTCAGGTATGAAGATTTTGTTTTATCAAATTTTACTAAAAGTGAATTTAATATAATAAAAAATGTTATAAACAAGATTCCGGAAATTGTTGAAACAATTTTAACTATTTCTGTTCAAGAGGCAATGAATAAATTTAATAGAAAAGAAATTATATGAATTTAAATTTAATTCCTTTAGAGAAAAAGGTTTTAAGCACAATAAGAAAATATTCAATGATAAATTCAGGTGAAAAAATTTTAATTGCATTTTCAGGGGGCGGTGATTCCACTGCTTTAACATTTGTTCTTTATAAATTTTCTTCTATTTTAAATATTAAAATTGGTTTGGCTCATTTAAATCATTTATTAAGAGAAGAGGAATCAGATTTAGATGAAAAATTTGCTAAAGAAATAGCTGAGAAACTTAATTTGAAAATTTTTACTAAAAGAGTTGATATAAAAAGTTTAAAATTAAATTATCCAAAATTTTCAATTGAAGAGATTGCAAGAATTGAAAGATATAAATTTTTAAACGAAATATGCGACAATTATGGTTTTAATAAAATTGCTACAGGGCATAACGCTGATGATGTAATTGAAAATTTTTTTTTAGCAATATTAGAAGGCAAAGGAATTTCAGCTTTGGCAGGTATCCCAGCTGTCAACAATAAAATTATCAGACCTCTTATTGAATGTTATAAAAATGAATTGCAGGATTATTTAAATTTTATAAAAGTTTCACCAAGATTTGATAGCTCTAATTTAAATACTAAAATTCCGCGAAATTGGATTAGAATTAAGCTTTTACCTTTTATTGAAGAAAATTTTAAACCAGTTAAAAATGCTATTTTAAATTCTGTCTCAATTATACAGGAAGAAAACAATTTAATAGAGGAAATTGTTAAGAGACTTATTGAAAAAGTTAATTTTAATAATAAAAAATTCTATAAAATTTTTATACCATTTGATATTAGAAATTTAAATATTGCAATTTTGAAAAGATTTATAAGAGAGATATTTAAATTAAATAATTACCGATGGAGCTATAATATAATAACAAATTTAGCTTGTTATATAAAAGAAGGCAGAAATAATATTAAATTGGAGGATATCACTATATGGAATTATGGAAAGAAATTTTTTATAAGTGAAGGAGAGATTAAGCCTTATTTTTTAAAACTTAGAATAAACGAAGAAAAAGTTATAGAAGATTTAAATTTAAATGTAAAAATGGTTGAAGAAACTGATGTAACTAAATTTGAGCCTAATTCTATTTATTTAAATATTTCTAAGGAAGAGGTGATAACGATTCGTTCCCGTTTAAAATCTGATAAAATTATGCTTTTAAATACCAATTATTATAAAAGTTTAAAGGAATTATTTATAGATTTAAAAATTCCTGAAATTTTAAGGAAATTAATTCCGATAGTGGAATGCAGAAATGAGGTTGCAGGTGTTTATTTAAATTTTTTTCCGTTGAATCTAAAAAATAGAGTTAGTGAAAAATTTAAACTTGAAAATAGAAAAGAAGTTATTAAATTATATTTTAAGGAGATAAAATGAGAAAGCAAGAAAAATTTAAAAAGAATGACAGTGCGAAAAAGAATATAGCATTAATATTGCTTTTAATTTTAATATTTCTTTATATTTTTTACTTAGGTGTTCAGATAAAACAGCCAAATGTTGAGGAATTGCCTTATAATAGTTTTTTACAAAAAGTTAATTCAGCATCTGTTTCTGAAGTTACAATTCAAGGAAATGAGATAAGAGGAAGGTATAGAACAAAAGGTTTATTTAAGACATATATTCCTTATAATGACCCGAATTTGATTTCTACGCTTGTTAAAAACAGGGTAAAGGTTTATGGAAGTCCATTAAAAGATAAGCCATCATTTTTTGAGACTATATTAAATCTTTTATGGATTGTTTTACCGGTAATAATTTTATGGAATTTATTTTTTAAGAATGCGCAAGGCACGACAAATAAGATATTTTCATTTGGTAAAAGTAAAGCAAGGCTGATTACTCCTAATGAGGCGAGGGTTACTTTTGCTGATGTTGCTGGGATAGATGAAGCTAAAGAAGAGGTTAAGGAGATAATAGATTTTTTAAAGGACCCTCAAAAATTTGTTAAAATAGGAGCAAGAATTCCTAAAGGAGTTTTGTTAGTAGGACCTCCAGGAACTGGCAAGACATTGTTGGCAAAAGCAATTGCTGGTGAGGCGGGAGTTCCGTTCTTAAGTATTTCAGGTTCTGACTTCGTTGAAATGTTTGTTGGAGTTGGTGCATCAAGAGTTAGAGATTTATTTGAGAAAGCAAATAAAAATGCACCCTGTATTATATTTATAGATGAAATTGATGCTGTGGGAAGATATAGAGGTGCCGGAATAGGTGGGGGACACGATGAAAGAGAACAAACCCTTAATCAGTTGCTTGTTGAATTGGATGGATTTAATACAAATAAAGGTATAATAGTGCTTGCAGCAACTAATAGGCCGGATGTTCTTGATAATGCACTTTTAAGACCAGGTAGATTTGATAGACAAATTGTAGTTGATATTCCTGATGTTAAAGGTAGAGAAGAAATATTGAAAGTTCATACTAAAGGAAAACCGCTTGCACCTGATGTTGATTTATCAAAAATTGCAAGAGGAACGCCAGGTTTTACAGGAGCTGACCTTGAAAATTTAGTAAACGAAGCAGCTTTAATTGCGGCAAGAAAAAATAAAAAACTTATTACTAACGAAGATTTTGAATTTGCAAAAGATAAAGTTTTAATGGGTCCTGAAAGAAAAAGTTTGTTTATAAATGAAAAAGAAAAAACTTTAACCGCTTATCACGAAGCAGGACATACTTTATTAAGTAAACTTCTTAAGAATACCGACCCAATTCATAAAGTAACTATTATTCCAAGAGGAAGAGCTTTAGGAATTACACAACATCTCCCTATTGATGAAAGGCATACTTATCCAAAAGAATATTGGGAAGATAATCTTGTAATGATAATGGGTGGTAGAGCAGCTGAAGAAGTTAAGTTCAATACAATTACAACTGGTGCTAAAAATGATATTGAGAAAGCAACAGAGATTGCAAGAAAAATGGTTAGAGAATGGGGAATGAGTAAAAAATTAGGTCCTATTTCGGTTGCCTCTGAAAGAGAGCATATTTTTCTTGGCAGAGAAATTGCTCAACATAAAGATTACAGCGAAGAAACAGCAGTATTGATTGATAGAGAAGTTAATTCTATTATTAAAAAAAGTTATGAAAAAGCTAAAAGATTATTGAAACAAAATAAACATTTACTTGATGCAATTGCATCGGAACTTATTAAAAAAGAAACCCTTGATAGCAATGATATTGAAAATATCATAAAAAGCATAAAAAAGAGAAAACAAAGATAAAAAATTTATATTGACTTTTGTTTAATATTTATCTATCTTTTTAAAAAATTTAAAATTAAGGAGAAAAAAATGAAAATTAAAAAAACAATTATTTTTATTTTATTTACAGCGTTTGTTTTAAGTTACTGCGGCAAAAAAGAGGTTTGGGTTGCTAAAATTGATGGAAAAAAAATTACACTTGATGATTTTAATGTTAGGTTTGAATATTACTTAAAATCTAAATATATTCAGAACCCTGAAATGATTCCTAAAGCCAGAGCTGATATGGAAGAGAGAAAAGCCTGCTTGAAAGATATGATAAACGAAGAATTAGTTCTACAGGAAGCAAAAAAACTTAAAATTGACCAGAAAGAAGAAGTTAAAAATTTAATAAAATTATACACAAAACAGATTATATTAAATGCTTATATTGAAGAATTCATTGGAGAAGATATTAAAGTTACAGAGGAAGAAATAAATAAATATTATAATGAAAACAAATCGGAATTTAAAGGAGTTGACCCGGAATTTGCTAAAAGAAAGATTCAATATCAGTTGACTTTACTAAAATATGATAAAAAAATTTCTGAGATATTAGAGAAACTTAGGAACAAATATGTTATAGAAGAGAATGAGAATGCGATAAGGCCCATAATGTCAGGCATACCGCAAACAGAGCCTAAGCAACAGATTCTTCCGCCAGCAAGAATTAAAAAAGAGGGAACAAACAAATAGAAATGTATTTTGATAAAAAATTGAGAGAAACAATTGCTGAAAAGTCTTTTGATATGGGGAATTTATCCTGGATTAGTCTTACGATTGGCTCTTTGTTTAAAAATATTAAAGAAAAATGGCTTTTGTTTAGTATTGGTATTTTATTGGGAATTGGATTTTATATACTTGGAATCTTAATTAGAGGTGGTAAAGAATGATTTGGGGCATTTTAACTTTAGCTGGTGGACTTCTTTTCGCAGCTTTGTTAACTTTATATGTTCGTTTACAGGATACAAAATTTGCAAAGAAATAATTTTTAATTGGAGGAAATGAAAATGATTGGGATGATTATAATTTTAAGCGGTGCATTTCTTTTTATGGCTTTGTTAACTTTGTATGTTCGCTTACAGGATAGGAAACTTGCAAAGAAATAGTTTTTAATTGGATTAGTTAAAAAATGATTTGGAATATTTTAATTTTAGTTGGCCCGCTTATTTTTGCAGCTTTGTTAACTTTATATGTTCGTTTACAGGATAGAAAATTTGTTAAAAAATAGTTTTTAAAATTGGGGTGATTTTTATGAATTTGAAAAATTTAAATCTTAGTGATGAAATAAAGAATAGAATTAATGAATGGTTAAGTGAAGGTTACGATGAAAAAAGTAAAAACGATATAAAAGCTTTAATAGATTCTAACAATATTAAAGAGCTTGAAGATAGATTTTTTAAAGAATTAGAATTTGGAACAGGAGGTTTGCGTGGTGTAATAGGTGCAGGTAGCAATAGAATGAACATATATAATGTAGGGAAAGCCACCCAAGGACTTGCAAATTATTTAAATAAAATTTTTAAAGGTGAAGAAATAAAAGCTGTGATAGCCTATGATACAAGAAGGAAATCAAAAGAATTCGCAAAAGAGACAGCATTGGTTTTTTCTGGAAATAATATAAAAGTTTATTTATTTAAAAATTGGACAGCAACTCCTGTTCTTTCTTTCGCAGTTACATATTTGAAAGCCCATTGCGGTATAGTTATAACTGCTTCGCATAATCCACCTGAATATAATGGTTACAAAGTTTACTGGCAAGATGGAGGACAAATAGTTCCTCCTTATGATAAAGAAATTATAAACGAGGTTAAAAGTATAAAAAATATTTCTGAAATAAAAAAAATTAGCGAAGAAGAAGCTTTGTCAAAAAAATTACTTTCTTATATAGCAGATGAAGTTTATAATCCTTATTTTGAAAGCGTGCAATCTCTTATTATAAATTCAGATATAATAAAAAAAGTTTCAGATGAAGTAAAAATAGTTTATACACCAATTCACGGAACAGGAATATTTTTTGTTCCTGTAGCATTAAAAAAATTAGGTTTTAAAAATATTATAATTGTTGATAAGCAATCTGAACCTGACGAAAATTTTTCAACTGTAAAAGTTCCCAATCCTGAAGAGAGTGAAGCTTTGGAATTAGGAATAGAGAAGGCTAAAGAAGTTGGTGCTGACTTGCTTATTGCTACCGACCCTGATACTGACCGTATGGGCGTGGCTGTCAGGTCTGAAAATGATTTTATACTTTTAAATGGAAACCAAATAGCATCTCTATTAACTTTTTATATTCTTTCTCAATTGAAAAATAAAAATCGCTTACCAACTAATGGTATGATTATTAAAACAATTGTTACTACTGATTTAATGAAAAAAATAGCTGACGATTTCAATGTCTATACTTTTGAAACTTTAACAGGCTTTAAATATATTGGTGAAAAAATTAAAATAGAAGAAGAATTAAAAAATAATAATAAACCTTTTAAGCAATATATTTTTGGTGGAGAAGAAAGTTATGGAACTTTAGCCGGAACTTTTGTTCGCGATAAAGATGCTATTATAGCTTCTTCTTTATTTGCTGAAATGTTTGCTTTTCTTAAATTTAATAATAAAACTATACTTCAATATCTTGACGAAATTTATAAAAAATATGGTTACTTTAAAGAGGAATTAAGAAATATAACAATTAAAGGTGCCGAGGGACTTAAAAAAATAAACCAGATTATGGAATACTTCAGAAATTCACCACCAAATAAAATAGGCAATTTTAAAGTTTTACAGATTGAAGATTTGCAAAATCCTAAAATTTATACACATTTACCAAAATCTAATACTATTATACTTTACCTTGAAAAAAATTTAAAAATTACAATGAGACCCTCAGGAACAGAACCTAAAATAAAATTTTATTTTGCTATAAGTGATAATGAAACAGAAAATCTTTTAGAATGTAAAAAAAGAGCAGATGCTACATTAAAAGAAGTAATTGATAATTTCTTGAACATTGTTTCAAATATTTAAATTTAAAATACTTTTTAAGTTTTGATTTTCATAATAATGCTTTAACTGAGCTTTTGAAATTAAAATAATTTATTAGAAAATAAAAATTCCTCTTGATTTTATAATTCAAAATAGTAATTTTTTTTCAATATTTATGGAATTATATATTTTCTTTAATTTAAAATTAAAATTAATTAATTTTTAGAAAATGATAAAGAATATTTTACAAGGAATTGTTCAGGGTTTAACAGAATTTTTGCCTGTAAGTAGTAGTGGTCATCTTTTGTTCATTCAAAATTTAATAAATTTGAAAGAAAATAATCTCATTATGGATGTTTTACTTCATATCCCAAGTTTTTTAGTTATTATTATATTTTTTTTCAATGATATTAAAAATATTATTTTAGGCTTATTGAATTCAAATTCAAGAAAAAAAAGTTTAAAAATTATTTTACTTATTATTATTGGAAATATTCCTGCTGGAATTTTTGGAATAATAGTAAAAAAATTTTATAGTTGTGTTTTTGAAAATATAAATGTTTTAATTTTTACATGGAGCTTGACAGCAATTTTTTTAATTTTGTCAGATAAATTTAAAAATAATTTTCGTAAATTAGAAGATATAAATTTAAAAGATGCCATAATAATAGGTATTTCGCAGGCAATTGCAGTTTTACCTGGAATTTCAAGGTCAGGATTCACAATTACAACTGCTATTTTTCTTGGAATTAAAAGAGAGGATGCAGCAAAGTTTTCGTTTTTACTTGGGCTGCCTGCAATGCTTGGTGCTTTCTTAATTGAAATCCTGACTTTAAAAAGTTATATAATAATCAATAAACAAATATTCATTGGATTGATTGCCTCATTTTTGGCAAGTTTGTTCGGTATAATTTTCCTTTTTAAAATGTTGAAAAATGTGAAATTAAAATTTTTTGGCTTTTATCTTTTAATTTTGGTAATAATAACTATAATTCTAAAATTTATTTGAAAGGAATTAAATATGGAAGATATTAAAATAAAAACAGCTTTAATTTCTGTTTATGATAAAACAGGAATTGTTGATTTTGCAAAAGAATTGAATTCAATGGGAATTAAAATATTTTCAACTTCTAAGACTGCTAAATTGCTACAGGATAATAATATTAAAGTTATAAAAATTGAAGATTACACATCATTTCCTGAAATACTTGATGGTAGAGTAAAAACATTAAATTATAAAATTTTTGCCGGAATTTTGGCAGTTCCTGAATCTAAAAAACATCAGGAAGAACTTCAAAAAAATAATATTGAAATAATAAATATGGTTGTAGTAAATCTTTACCCTTTTGAATCTATGCTTAAAAAGAATTTGCCAATTGATGAAATGATAGAATTTATTGATATTGGGGGTAATTCTCTTTTAAGAGCTGCAGCAAAAAATTTTAAGTATGTTTTGCCTGTTTATGATAAAAAATATTACAATGAAATTATAAAGTTACTAAAAGAAAATGACCAGAAAATTCCTTATGAATTTAGAATTAAACTTGCATCCGAAACTTTTGCTTTCACTTCAAAATATGATAGTTTAATTTCAAGTTATTTAAACAAAAAATTAAAATTAGAACATTTTCCTGAATTTTTTAATATATCACTTGAAAAAATTATGGACTTAAGATATGGTGAAAATCCTCATCAGAAGGCTTGCTGGTATAAGATAGGTGAATTGGATTCTTCAAATTTCAAACAATTATGGGGCAAGGAACTTTCATATAATAATATTTTTGATTTGTATGCTGGCGTTTCTTTGATATCTGAATTATCAAATAATTTTGCTAACAAACCATCAGCAGTTATAATAAAACATCGCAATCCCTGTGGAGTTGCAATTGGCAAGAATTTAAAAAGTGCTTATATAAAAGCTTTAAATTCTGACCCTGTTTCTGCTTTTGGCGGTATCGTTGTATTAAATCAAGTTGTTGAAAAAAATTTGGCTAAATTATTAAACGAAAAATTTTATGAAATTATTGTTGCTAAAAATTTTACAAAAGATGCTCTTGAAATTTTAAAGTCTAAAAAGAATCTAAGAATTATAAAAATTTCTAATTTCAATAAATTTCTAAAGTCAGATTTTATTATAAATTCTTGCGCTAATACTGTTTTAATTCAGACTAATGATAATATATTGTGGCAGGAGCCTGAAGCAGTTACTGAGATTAAACCGACAAAAAAAGATATTGAGGAATTGAAATTTGCCTGGATTGTATGCAAGTATGTAAAATCAAATGCCATAGTTTATACAAAAAATTTTCAATTACTTGGGATGTGCGGAGGCCAGACAAGTAGAGTAGATGCAGTTAAATTCGCCAGCTTAAAATCTAAACAATTGAATCATAATTTAAATAATTCTTACCTTGCTTCCGATGCTTTTTTCCCATTTCCTGATTCTGTAAAAATAGCAACAAAATATAAAGTTAAAGCAATTATTCAACCTGGTGGTTCTATTCGTGACCCAGAAGTTATAAAAGAGGCTAATAAAAATAAAATCATTATGGTTTTTACAAAAATTAGACATTTTCTACATTAGTTTATGTTCTATTATGAATTCTACAGAGATGAATTTTACAATGACCTTAAAGATATAACTTTGAAATCATTTAAATTGACTTCATTTGATACTGATTATAATCTTAATAATTGTTTTGGAGGCAAGATAGCCTGGGAATTATGGCTGAAGCCAGCATTAGAATCAGAAAGAAAAAAATATTGTATAATATGCCGTGATAATAATAAGGCTGTTGGTTATCTCCTTTTCGGTGCTGAAGCATCTTATAGTAAAGCTTTAAATAAAAAAATTGGAACTATTATTCTTCTTGCAATTGATGAGAATTATAGAGAAAAATTCAATATAGCAAAAAATATTATAAATTTTTCCATTCAATTTTTTATAGAAAAAAGTTTTAAATTAATTACTGTTGGAACAGATTTAAATAACTTACCCGCATTTATAACTTATATAAATTTAGGTTTTAGACCAATATTGTTTTGGTCAACTTATCGTAATTATTTTGATTTAAAAGAAAAAAAATTTGATGCATTAGAAATAAAATATTTAAATGATAATAATCTAATTGAGTTTTTTTTAGAAAACTTAAAAAGACCGCTTTCCCTTTTAATTGATAAAAAAATTGAAAATAAAGAAATTTTGCAAAATTTTATTAAAGAAATTGTTAAAACTGATATTCAGAATAAAAGATTAAATTTAATGGGAATTTTTGATAATAATGAATGTGTTGGCTTTTTTAGTTTCACAAAAAGAAATGATATTTCAAGAGTGCTAAATAAAAATTTTGTTACAATATATGATTTAATTTTTTTAAAAGAAAATTACAATAACTTGAAAATTTTGGATTCAATTTTAATTTTTCTAAAGGAGATTGGAACAGAAGTTGCAGAAGTTTTTATAGAAAGTGATGATTTCAAATTAGCAAATTTGCTTTCAAAAGTTGGTTTTCAAATTGTTCATAATGCAGTAGTTTTGCATAAGCATTTAATAAAATAAAAATATGTGCTGCCTTTAAGTTGGCAGCACACGGAGGGCTAAATAACTTAAATAGAGGAGTTAACTATATAATCTTGCTTATCTAATTTATCGGCTTAAAACTTAAATTTCTTTAGTCTTTATGTTTTAAAATTAGCATTAAAATTATTCCGAGGAGAAAAAAGAAAACTGCTTTTGAGGATTGTTTAATTTCTTTTTCTTTGGTTAACTCTGGGACAAGGTCGGATGCAGAAATATAAATAAAACCGCCTGCAGATATTGCCATAAGAAGTGGTGTAAAATTACTAATTTTTTCTCCGGCTAAATATCCTGTTACTCCACCTATAATAGCAGTTAAACCAGAAACAAAATTTAACAAAAGTGCCTTTGATATTTTAAGTCCACTATAAATTAGTATTCCAAAATCGCCAAGTTCTTGCGGTATTTCGTGAAATATTATAAGAAGAGTTGATATAATTCCTGTTTTAATATCAATTGTGAAACTTACTCCTATCAAAATTCCGTCAAAAATATTATGTATTCCGTCTCCTATTAAATTTAAATAAGAGACAGGGTGAATTTCACATTTCTCATCTTTATGACAATGTCGCCAATGAAAGTATTTTTCCATAATAAAAAATATAAAAAAGCCTATTAAAACATTTATAAATGTTTTTTCAGATTTCTCGTAGGCTTCAGGTATTAAGTGTAAAAATGCGCCCGAGATTAAAGTTCCAGACGCAAAACTTACCAATGCCATAATCCATTTTTTTAAAAAATCTTTTTTAATTACTAAACTAATGGCTCCTATAAAAGAAATTAAACTTACTAAAAAAGTTGCTAAAACTGTATATGCTAATCCCATATCAAATCTCCTAAATTTTTAAATTTATATATGCTGATTAAAATAATAAAATTTTTTTTATTTTCAATATTTATCTAAAACTCTTAAATATTGCGCGTTTTTTAATTATTGACAAGAAAAATTTTTTGTTAAAATATTTTAAATTGATTTAGGTTTTTAAAAAAGAATAAATAAAATTTTAATATTTAGGAGTCAACTATGAATAATTTTGAGAAAAGGGTCTGTTATGAATAATCATAGAATAGATATGGTGAACGAGTTTATTACCAACGGCAATTACAGCTTCTTTGTGCGTTTTGCCTTTGCTTCTCATC
>Ga0308390_1000914_pt1 | contig 20037 bp, 15 predicted proteins | sample Hotspr2Sample149_FD_202358 | JGI IMG/M metagenome (GOLD analysis project Ga0308390, IMG submission 202358) | Hot spring phototrophic mat microbial communities from Mushroom Spring, Yellowstone National Park, Wyoming, United States - 20040719_149 ...
GTAATTAACTAATTTTTAAAAAATTTTTAAAAAAATGTTTACAAAAAAATTTAAATAATTATATTTATATTTATGGGATTGAAAGTTTATTTTTTAGGTCTCTTATTTGAGACTCTATCAAATTTTTTATGAAAAACACAAATTCTTTTCAACAATACTTATTTATAGATGAAAATTCAATGACACCAAAACAAAAATTTTTACTTTGGCTAAAAGGTAATAAAAACAAGTATAAAAGATATTTAGGCTCACCTTTAAGATATGCTGGTGGAAAAAGCTGGGCTGTTGGTTATGTTATAGAAAGAATTCCTGAGAATATAAAAAGACTAATTTCACCATTTTTCGGTGGCGGTTCAATTGAAATAGCAGTAGCAAAAGAATTAGGGATAGAAGTTAAAGGATTTGATATATTTGATATTCTTGTTCATTATTGGAAAATTCAAATAGAAAATCCCGAAGATTTATATCAAGAGTTAGTTAAATTAAAACCTACTAAAGAAACCTACAAATTAGTTAAGCAAGAATTAAAGAAACACTGGGAAGGGAAAATAAAATTGCCACCATTAAAATTGGCTGCTTATTATTATTTTAATCATAATCTTTCATACGGACCGGGATTTTTAGGCTGGATTGGATGTCAAGCGTTTATGCGAATGAAAAAACATATTATCGGCTTTTAGAAAGAGTCAAGAATTTTAATGTTAAAAACATATCAATAGAATGCGCTTCATTTGAAGATGTTATACCTAAATTTAAGTTTGATTTTCTTTATTGTGACCCACCATATTATTTAGGAAAAGATAGTACACTTTTTAGAGGACTTTACCCCCAAAGAAATTTTCCTATACATCATAATAATTTTAACCACGAATTGTTAAAAGAACTTTTATTAAATCATAAAGGTGGATTTATTTTATCTTACAATGATTCACCAACAATCAGAAAATGGTATAAAGATTTTGAAATTGTAGAATTGCCTATTCAATACACTATGGGACAAGGAGAAACAAGAATAGGTATAAACCGTTTAATGAAAAACAGGAATCATATAAAAAAGACTAAAGAATTGTTGATTATTAAGGAGAATTAAATTATGGTTAAAAAGAAAGCGATGACCTCTGAAAAAGCGAGTTATGTGAAAAGAAAAGGACATGAAGATGCTCGTGAATTTGCGGAATTGTTAGGAATTGGTAAAGAGTACAAAAGTGAACCACAAGCTAAAAAAGATGTAATTGATTTAGAAGGACATTCTTATTCTGTAAAAAGTGGAGAAAAGAAATGGCAAATTTTTCTTTATGGTAAAACAAGATTTGAAACTGATTATACTTTTAGAGGAATGAATGGAATAGGGGATTTACTTTTAAAATGTATAAATAGTTTTCCTGATAAAAGAGATGAATATTTAAGAAACAAAGAAAAATATAAAAGGAAATTACAAAAACCTATGCGCGAATTAGGCGAAAGGTTAAAAGAAAAAAGAATACTCGCAGCATTTATAGACAAGAGTATGTTTAATAGTGGTGAAGTAGATTTTTTAGTCATAAAAGAGTCCGAAATTTTTCATATCTTTTGGGGGTAGAGAAGTTGTAGAAATTCTGGTTAATAATTATGTAGTTGAAAATTCAAAAGCAAGAGGAAGACATCAGATTGATGACCAGAAAGTTGTTTTTAAAGTTGAAGGCAAAACTCATGGTGAAATTGAGATGAGAAATGATAGCGAAGTTCATTATCGTGAAATAAAATTTTGGTTAGATAAAATATTAACTTTTAATTTATTAAAATCACAAATAAAAAAATCTCAAAATCTTACTCCTAAAATAATTCTTTATGGTAAGGCTATAAATAAATTGTTTAAAATATATAAAAAGTTAGGAGCTTAATATAATTTAAATATAGTAATTTTTAAGATAAGTTAAAAAAACACACACTTGACATTTATAAATAAAATATTATATTTTAAAGATAAAAGCTGGTGTAGCTCAGTGGTAGAGCAGGCGCCTTGTAAGCGTCAGGTCGGAGGTTCAAATCCTCCCATCAGCTTTTAAAGAAAAGGGCAGGTGGCAGAGTGGTCAAATGCAACGGGCTGTAAACCCGTCGGCCGTTGGCCTGCGGTGGTTCGAATCCATCCCTGCCCATATACTTTTAGCTCTTTTTTTAAAATGAAAATTATCGCTGTTAATAAAGAGGCTGAAAAACTTTATAACATAGAAGAAAAATTTGAAGCAGGAATAGCTTTAACCGGAACAGAAGTAAAATCTTTAAGAGAAGGAAATGTTTCTTTAAAAGATGGTTATGCTAAAATAAAAAACAATGAGCTCTATTTGTGTAATGTCCATATAAGTGAATATAAAAATGGTTCTTTGACAAATCATAATCCTAAAAGAGAGCGAAAACTTTTGCTTCATAAAAGTGAAATTAAAAGACTGATAGGAAAGCAGCAGCAAAGAGGTTGGACAATAGTTCCACTTAAAATATATTTTAAAGACAAATGGGCGAAAGTTGAACTTGGTTTAGGTAAAGGAAAAACAAAAGTTGATATAAGGGAGAAATTAAAAAAAGACGAGCACAGGATAGCGATTGAGCGAGCATATAAAAAATCAAAATTAAAAAATTTATAAAATTTACGGGGGCGAAATGGGCTCGACCTGAATTGAATTGTTTTTGACTGCATACCTGGTGCTGGAGTCACCAGTAAAAAAACTCCAATTAAACATTAAATGCCGATTATGAAACTTTACCACTCGCTGCTTAATATGAATTAAGCAGCCGTATCAGAACAAATGTGCTAACAGGTTTGTTCTGATATGTAGGAGACTGTTAGCCTTTATTATAGGAGGCCTGAATCCTATAATAAAGTAAAATTTCAGGCTAGGAGATTGAAACCTGTTGGTGGGTTGAAATCTCCGAAATTTTAAACACCAACTAAGTATGTAGAAGTCAAAAACAATTAATTCAGGGACGCGGGTTCGATTCCCGCCGCCTCCAAAAAATTCCTATGTTGAATAATTTAAAAGATTTTTTAAACAAATTGCCTCACCTACCCGGCGTATATTTAATGAAATCTAATAACGACCAGGTAATCTATGTCGGCAAGGCTAAAGACCTTAAAAATAGAATCTCCTCTTACTTCTCTAAATCATTAAATGATAAAAAAACTTCTGTATTAGTTAAAAATATTCATAAAATTGATTTCATTACAACTAAAAACGAAGTTGAGGCTTTAATACTTGAAGATACATTCATTAAAAAATATCAACCTAAATATAATATTCTCTTAAAAGATGATAAAAGATACCCATTTTTAAAAATTACAATAAACGAAGATTACCCAAGAATTTTAATTGTTAGAAAAAGAGATAAAGATAATTCATTATACTTTGGACCTTATACTTCAGCAAAATCTATGCGTGAAACTCTTAAACTTATAAATAGAATATTCCCAATTAGAAAATGTAACAAAAATTTAAAATTAACAAACTCTCAGCCTCCATATTTTAAACCAGTTGGTCAATATTGTCTTTATTACCAGTTAAATCAATGCCTTGCACCCTGCCAGGGAAATGTTGACCCAAATGAATATAAAAAAATAATTGATGAAATAATATTATTCCTAAAAGGAAAAACAGATTCTCTAATTGAAAGTTTAAATTCTCTTATGCAAAATTATTCAAAAAATTATGAATTTGAAAAAGCTGCAAGAATAAGAGATAGAATTCTTCATATAAAGAATATTATGGAAAAGCAGAGCATCGTTTCCTCTCAATTTGAAAGTCAGGACTTTATTGCTTTCACTAAAAAAGATGATATTTATAATATAACTATTCTTTTTATACGAGAAGGAAAAGTTATTGGAAAAAATAACTTCTTTGTAAAGAAAAAATTTAGTGAAATGTCAGAAGAGGAAATACTTTCCTCTTTTATAAAACAATATTATTCAAATCCTTCTTTTTTACCATCAGAAATTATAACGGACTTGATGCTTGAAGATTCAAAAGCAATAGAAGAATGGTTATATACTTTAACAAATCAAAAGATAAAAATAAGAATTTGCGAAACAGATTTTGAAAATAGGGTTATTGAATTAGCAAGACAAAATTCTATTATAGAACTTTCAAATTATCTTGCTGATATTGAAACTAAAGATGCTCATAAACGATTGAAAGATTTAATGAAGGTTTTAAAATTAAAGAATGTTCCTAAATCAATTGAGGCATTTGATGTTTCTAATATTATGGGAAAATTTGCAGTTGGCTCAATGGTAAAATTTGTTAACGGATTACCCGCTAAAAATGAATATAGAAAATTTAATATAAAAACAGTTGATGGAATTGATGATTTTAAAATGATTGAAGAGATTGTTTATAGACGATATAAAAGATTGAAAGAGGAAAATAAAGAATTACCGGACTTAATTCTTATTGATGGAGGCAAAGGACAATTGCAATCCGCTATTAAAGCATTAGAAAAGAATGAAATATTTAATATTCCTATTATTTCACTTGCTAAAAAAGAAGAAGTTATTTATTTACCTAATAAAGAAGAGCCTTTAAAATTAAATAGAAATTCTCCGGCATTAAAATTGCTTCAAAATATAAGAGACGAAGCACATAGGTTTGCTATAACATTTCACAAAGAAAAAAGAAGCAAAGAAATTTATAGCTCAATTCTTGATTAAGTTGAAGGAATTGGCGAAACTATCAAAAATAGGCTTTTGAAATATTTTGGAAGCCTTGATGAAATATTAAATGCTTCCGAAGATGAACTTTTAAAAATTCCGGGTATAACAAAGAAAATTATAGAAAAAATTAAAGAATTGAAAGAGAAAAAACTTCAATAAAAACTTCATAAATATTGCTTGAAAATAATATTTTTTTGTGGTATAATATTAAATTTAAACAAAAATATTATTTTTATAATTGGAGTAAAGTTTGAAATTATTTATAAAATTTACTCTTTATTTTCTTGGAATATCAACAATTTTTCTAATAACATTTGTGATGCTTGGTTATGAGAAGAGGAATTTTAAATTAAATATAACAAAAATATTTAGTTCAGAGGAAGAAGCAGAGGAAGTTATTAAAGTACCTGAGAGTGAGGAAAAGATTTTATTTTTAAAAAAATTTAAGATTATTTCACCTAAGGATTTAATAATTTCTGAGTTATATGAACAGGTAAAGTATAAATATTTGGCAATTGATGAATTAAATAAGGAATTAGAATCTTCTGATATTTCAATTAAGCCATTTTATATTTCGCCCAATAAATATCTTATAGCGCTTGTTAAAGATGAGGAATGGAAACCATTACCTACACCTGCTGAAGGGATTGAGCATAAATTAGACTGGCAATTACCTGAATGGGAAACACATTTAAGGATTTATGGCAGGCAGGTTTTAGGTTTTACAGTTGGAGATTCTCATTATTTACAATCTCCTAAATCATTAGAAGCAAGAGCTCGTTCATCAGCAGTAAATATAGGATTTAAACCTGACCAGAGTCTTGAAATACATATTCAGGGTAAAGTCGGCAAGAAAGTTACTATACAAATTGATAGTAGTGGTAGACAGGAAGTTGATACTTACAAAGTTGAATATAAAGCATTAGAAAAAGAAGAGTTTATTCAACAAATAATAGCAGGTAATATTGGAGTTTCAATTCCTGGTTCTGCTTTTGCATCAGGAAGTGGGGGCGGAACTAAATCAGCATTTGGTATACAGGCTTTGGCACAAAAAGATGATTTCAAATTTCAGGCTTTCGCTTCTATGACAAGAGGAATAACAGAAGTTCAACATTTTAAAGGCGCTTCCCAAATCGTTACCTATAATATCCCTGTTTATAATTATGAAAAAAATAAATACTTTATACTTAATAATGGTAACCCTATAGCAGAAGGCAGCGTTAGAGTTTATATTGATGATAATAATGGAAATAATAATTTTAATACAATCCCTTTTTATTATTCAATTTCAAATCAAACTTTTAGTAATCAATGTGATTTACAATATAATGGCAAAGATTATATAATTGATTACAGAAGAGGAATTTTAGTCTTTTTAAAATATATTTATTCTACTTATAATGTTTTTATAACTTTTGATAAAGGTGACGGAACAGGACCTTTAATTTATACAAATACTCCTTATTACAATATATCTGTTACAAATACATTTGACCCAACTAAAAGATATGTATTTCTTTATAAAGCAGGTACACCTGTCCTTTCTCCTTATGAATATAGAGGAATATATCAATTGTCTCATAGAAATATTCAAAAAAATGATAAAGATTTTAAACTTTATATAATTGATAAAAATTTACAAAAAGTTGATGTTCCATCTTTTTCAATGATAAATTCAGAAACTTATCAATATGGAACGGGTTACGGGGGTTATTATATTGACGAAATAAATGGCAGACTTATATTTGATAGAAGTGAGCCTTTCTCATTTTTAGGCTCTCTTTTCCATTATGATATTACTTATACTGCTGATGACCTTGTTTATTATATTCACATTGAATATCGTTATGAGACTAAAACTTTTCAATTAAGATGGAATATTATTCCGGAATCAGAAATGGTATTTGTTGATGGCAGAAAATTAGTTAGAAATGTTGATTATACAATTGATTATGATACCGGTTATCTTGAATTTAAATCTGATAGAGTAGTAATTACGCCGGAGACGGAAATAGATATTGTATATGATTATTATCCTTTTGGTGGAGCTCTTCAGCAGATTCTTGCTGGTTTAAGAGTTGATTATGAGCCTTATAATTGGTTTAAATTAGGAACTGTAGGATTTTATAATGGCAAGCAGGCACCAGCAAGAGTTCCATCCCCTTACAGCGCCTCTGATAATAGATGGGTAGGCTCTATATTTGGCAACTTGTCACTTGATAAAAAATTTATAAATGAAGCTGTTAGTAATGTTTTTCATACAAAATCTGTTGATTTGCCTTTTTCTTTAAATTTGTCAGGCGAATATGCCGGCTCATATTATAATGTAAATTCTTTTGGCCAGGCTATGCTTGATGATTTTGAAGGAACTATTGAAAGATTATCTTTAAGTATTCATCAGAATTATTGGTATTTATCAGGTTCAAGACCAGGAACAGATGAAGAAAAATATAGAGGTAAATTATATTTTCTAAATTGTTATGATTATGATGATGATTATTATGGAAATTGGCTTACATTAAAAGAAGCAATAGACGGTGGCAGAACTTATCAAGATTATTCAAAAAAACCTGGTCCATATAATGCGGATGAAGGACATCTTAGTAAAGAACAATTGGAAGATATTGAATCAGACCAACTTTCACTTGTTTTTGATTATGATTTTGAAAATAAAACTAATGCTTGGGTTGGAGTAATATACAATCAGGCTTTTTCTGGTGGTAGAGATTTTAGAAATTTTTCTGACCTTGTTATGTGGGTTAAACTTCAGGATACCGATGTTGATGATGCATCTGTAAAAGTTGAAATTGATATAGGAGAATTCAGTGAAGACCTTGACAACGATGGAGTTTTGGATGAAGAGAAATCAAAAGATGATTCAGGTTTTTTATTTAATCCTTTAAATGGAGTTAATACATATATAGGTGGAGGTCCGGGTGGCGATTACCCCGGTAATAATAGAATTGATTCAGAAGATTTAAATGGAAATAAACAACTTGATAGAATTATAAACGAAAGGTATATTACTTTACCAACTTCGGATAATAATTATGCTTTACTTGAAACAGGTGAAAATAATCTTATTATTAAAAAGGGTGATTGGCGTCTTATAAGAATTAATTTGAATAAAGATGCATTGAATCAAGAGCAACTTGATATTCTTAAAAGTGTTAAACATATTAGAATAAGAATTATTAAAAATAAAGGTAACAGAGGTAAATTGTTAATAAATGAAATCTATTTTTTAGGACTTACCTGGCGTGATATAAAAATAAACGAAACAAGTGTTAATACAAATAATCAAAAATATTTTAGAGTTTATCCAATTTCAACTTATGATAGTGAAACTTATAGAAAAGAGCAGTTGAGAAATTACGCTGAAGATGAATTTGATGATTTACACGGCTCTTTAAGTGATATTGAGGCAGCACAGTTAAATGAACAAGCATTAGTTTTAGAATATAATAATTTAAAAACTTATAATTTTTCTACAACTGTTGCTTCAAATACTAATAATAAATATTGTATCGCTTATGCAAATAGATATTATAGCTCTCCTATTGATTTTAGATATTATAAAAAAATTAAATTCTGGGTTTATGTTCCTGCTTTGCCAAATAATAGAAAAGGTGAATATATTTTCTTAAGATTTGGAACAGTTAATAATTATTATGAGTATCGTAAAAAAATAGATTGGACAGGCTGGAAAAAACTTGAAATTGATATGAGAAGTAAAGAATTTGAATCGCTTCAATTAGTAGAAGGTTTTGAAGGTAAATATACTTCGTCAAATCCAAATTACAAAGCAGTTGGAATTCCAAATCTTTTAAATGTTAATCAGATTTCTATTGGTATCTATGGTAGTGAATACTTTGATGGTGCAACAGGTTGGGTATGGATAAATGATTTATACCTTGATGAAGTTGATAAAAAAGCAGATAAAGCCTATAGTATAAGCGGAAGTTTTAATATTGATGGACATCTCGGAGTAAATGCATCTCATACATATAAAGGGAAAGATTTTTCTTCAGTAGGTGGCGTTGGAAGCGGCGTTGAAACAAAAAATTCAACAATTGGTGTAAATTGGTCAACTATTCAATGGGCTCCTGTCTCCGCTTCTTATTCTGAATCCGAAACTAAATCAGATGTTAACCAAATATTTGTTCCTATTAATCAACAGGGATTAACACGCTCAAAAACTTATTCAATTGCAACTTCACCGAAAATGTCAGCTATGCCAGGTTTTAATAATTTCTTCCCTCAATACTGGCCTAATTTTAATATCCAATTTTCAAAATCTATTTCTTCAAATTTACAACCATTGCCTTGGGTTCCACAATTTACTAAATACTTGCTAAGACAAAATAATATTTCTGAAAATTTCGGTATTTCAGGCTCTGTATCTAAAGTTCTATTCCTGGATACTATTTTGGGTATAAACGCTTCATTAAATGCAAACTATAGATATTCACTTGCTGATACTGATTCAATTACTTACACAAAAAATCCTACAAATATTTATTCGTATAACTCAAGAACTAATTATTCTTTAACTAAATCTATTGGACAAGGAATAAGTGGTAATTTAAGTAAAGATATAATTTCTCTTAACTCTTCTTACAATTATAATTACAGACTTTCAAAATCTTCTACTAATGAAATAATTTTAAATAAAACAAATTGGAACCTTAATTCACGGAGCAGAAATTTTTCACTCGGTTTATCAATGGGAAAAATTTTAATTTTTAATCCGTCTATGAATTATCAATTAAGTTATAATGAATCGGGCTTTTATTACAAAAATAACAAAAGAACAATTCAATATAATGGTGATGACCCATCAAAAATTGATGATGACCCAAATCTTTATAAAAATGCTACACTATCTCAATCGCTTTCACCTTCAATTGGCTCTTTTAATTTTAATTTCTGGATATTTAAATATTTTACTCCTTCCTACTCCAGAAGTATGGGACTTACTCAAAATAATATTTCCGCTACAAATAATTTAATGAATACTTTTAAACAAATAGGCTGGGAATTTATTTATCTGCCACCAGGTTATTTCTTTTATATACCTTTAATAAATGAACATTATAACTCTTTTAAATTTGTTAGAAAATTTAAAAACGAAAAATATTCTTCCTCTGTTTCTTTAAATAATTCTTTTTCAGCTTCATTCGGATTAGAATTAACAAAATGGAGCTCTTGGGCTTTTAATTATTCTTTCTCTCAAAATACTTCAAGAAATGCTGATTCATATCAATTCTCTACATCCTGGAGCCTAAATGGCAATAGCTCTTTAAATTTAATGGATTTATTCAATTTCTGGATTTGGAGACAAACAGGAAGTTACAGAAAAAGTTCAACATTATCTTACGGATTTAATTTCAGAGAATCTAATAATCAATTACAGCAGTCTTTAACGCGCTCGCTTTCTCTTCCTTTTAGCTTTAATTATAGATGGTCAGCTGATAATGCAATTGGTTTTAATTTAACTTATTCATTAAATAAAACAATATACGAAAAATACGAAGAATTTTATAAAATTTTAGATGATGATTTTAAAGAAGAGGAACCGCAGGGCTTTGGTAGAAAACTTAATCCAAATATCCCTCCTTTTCCAGACAGAATTGATGTTAGATGGAATTTTTCAACCTCTTACTCTTTTAAAACTAAATTACCTGAATTATGGCAGCCACCATTATTATTTAAAAAACCTATTAAATTGGGATTTGATTTAAACCATACCACAACTTTATCTTTTATGAGACATACCTATGATTACGGCGGAACAGAATATGTTGATTTCATTCATCCTAAAGAAACTCTATTCCAAATTGGAGTAAATCATTCTATAACATTTGCTATAAGTAAAAATATTGATGGCGGCGGTAACTTAAAATTGTTTGTTGAACAAACACGAGAAGAAACAGGAAATAAAGGTAATGAAAATGATGATAAAGAACTTATACTTTCCTGGGAATTGGGTATGAAAGTTACTATTAGATTTTAAAATTATGAAACCGCTTGTCTCTGTAATTATTCCAACTTATAACAGAAAAAATTTTCTTAAAATAGCAATTGATTCTGTGCTAAATCAATCATTCAATAATTTTGAACTTCTTATAATTGATGATGGCTCAAATGATTCAACAGAAGAATTAGTTAAATCTTTTAAAGACCAAAGAATAAGATATTTTAAACTTGATAAAAATTATGGACCATCCTATGCGAGAAATTTTGGTATAAAAAATTCTAATGCTGATTTTGTTGCTTTCCTTGATTCAGATGATTTCTGGAAAAAAGAAAAACTTGAAATTCAATATTCTGAAATGTTAAAAAATAATGATTACCTTTTATCTCATACTGATGAAATCTGGTTAAGAAACGGTAAAATTCTCAATCCTAAAAAAATTCACTTGAAAGAAGGTGGAGATATTTTTAAGAAATCATTAAAATTGTGCTCAATTAGCATCTCCACTGTAATGGCTAAAAAATCACTTTTTGATATTGTAGGTTTTTTTGATGAAAGCTTACCAGCTTGTGAAGATTATGATATGTGGCTTAGAGTAACTGCTTTGTTTCCTGTTCTGTTTATAAATAAAAAATTAACTGTCAAACACGGAGGCCATAACGACCAACTTTCTAAAAGATTTGTAGGTATGGATAAATTTAGAATCTATTCAATTGAAAAATTAATTAAGTCAAATCTTTTGAATAAAGAAAAATTAAAACTTGCAATAGAGGAATTAAAATTAAAATGCGAAATCTACGGGAAAGGTTGTATAAAACATAATAAAATTTCAGAAGGAGTTTACTACCTTGAATTACCTAAAAAATATATTCAAATTTGTTGAAGAAGAATTAAATATTAAAGGTGTAAATAAAAAAAATGAAATTGCAAGACTTTTATACGAAATTTTAAAAAAATATAATATTACACTGGAACAATTTTTAAAAAATTATAAATTGCCAGAAAAATTTAATTTTAATGAATTAAAAGAATTTTTAATAAAAATTAGATACCCTTTAAGTTATAACAAAATAGAAAAAAATCAAATATACCTTCCACAATTAAAAATTTCAAACGAAGAAAATAGTTATAAAATTATTAACGAATACAAACCTGAAAGAATTTTTATTGAAAAAGAAGCATTAAATTATGAATTAACAGAAAGAATAGTTTCAAAATTTCCAGGAGCAGAAACAATCATAATTGATAAAATTAAAAATTTTAAAAAGAATTCAAATGATTACATATCAACATTAGGAAAGGAAAATATTTTTCTTATTGTTGAGAAATATGATATACTGAAAAAATGTCCCTGCACTAAAAATGTTTTAAGCTGCGGATATTTTATATTTAACCTCGGCTTCGGTTGCATTTATGATTGCTCCTATTGCTACCTCCAACATTATACAAATTCTCCCGGAATTATTCTACCTGTTAATATAAATGAAATCCTATATAAATTATCAAATATTTTGCAAAAAATTAAAATACCTATGAGAAGAATTGGAACTGGTGAATTTACTGATTCGCTTATGCTTGATAATATAACTGAATATTCAAATTATTTGATACCATTTTTTGAAAAAACCGAATTTCTTTTGGAATTAAAAACAAAAAGCGCAAATATATCTAATATTTTAAAATTTTCTAAAATTAAAAATACAATTGTAGCATGGTCTGTTAATACGCCTTATATTGTTGATTCAGAAGAACATTTTACCCCGCCTTTGATTGAAAGGTTAAATTCCGCTAAAAAATTAACAGAATTCGGTTTTAAAGTCGCATTCCATTTTGACCCAATTGTTTATTATGATAATTGGGAAAAAGATTATAAAAAAGTTGTCGAGAAAATTTTTCAGTTTTGTGATGATAAAATAGCCTGGATTAGCCTTGGAACTTTTAGATTTAATAGGAGTTTAAAAAGTATTATTGAGAAAAGATTTCCAAATAATAAAATTTTAGATGGCGAACTTTTTATAGACCCTATTGATAATAAATTAAGATACCCCCAGTTTTTAAGAATTGAAATTTATAAAAAAATTTTAAATTGGATTAAAAAATATAATAAGAGTGCGGCTGTATATTTATGTATGGAACCACCGCAAGTATGGAAAGAAATAGATTCTAAATTTCAATTACCAAATTTCAAATAAATTCAAAATACTAAATAAAAATAATTTTTGGAATTTTTTTAAAAAATATTGACATTCAAAAAAATTTGTGTTATAATATTTCTAAAATGAAAAAAATTATGAAAAAAATGTCTAATAAATTTAGGGGGAATTCCCTCTGAATGAATTTGTAAAATTATTAGAGGATGAATTATACGAAGCTATTGAGAAAAAAGATAGAGAAGCAGTTCACCATTTTGTCACAATTGTAGTTAATAATTTTGAAAATAAAAGAGAAAGTAAGGAGATGAATGAACAATTGTTACTAAAATTAAGTGAGATAGAAATAACTGTTAAAGAGGGTTTCAAAGCAATTGATAAGAGATTTGAGGATATGCAGAAATATAATGACAAGAGATTTGAAGAGATGTACAAATATATGGACAAGCGATTTGAAGATTTATTAAGATATTCAGAGAATAGGTTTGAAGATATGAATAGAAGGTTTGAAGATATGAATAGAAGGTTTACAATGATGTTTACATTTATGAATTTATGGTTTGGGATATTAACTGCTTTAGTTATTTTATTTAAGTTTATAAAATAGTTTTAATTTAAATTTATGCTTGTTTGTGATTTGAAATTTGAAAATTTGAGTTTAGAATTTGTTTGGAATTTGGTATTTGAGATTTGTAATTTTTTAAAATGGAGGTTAATTATGAAAACAAAAATTTTATTAAAATTAATAATACTTACAATAATAATTTTGCCTGCTTTGGTTTGGGCAGATTTCGGAACAGCAACAAATATCGGAACAGGAGTTCAGGACTCTTCCATAGTCTTAGGTGATATAGACAATGATGGTGATTTGGATTTGATTGTTACAGGTTCAAGTGGTGTGAGTAGGCTTGATAAATATATAAATAATGGCTCAGGAAATTTCACAGGTCCTGTTTCTTTTGGAACAGGAGTTAGGTATTCTTCTATTGCCTTAGGTGATATAGACAGCGATGGAGATTTGGATTTGATTGTGACAGGATTGGATAATAGTAGTGTAAAAAGGCTCGATAAATACATAAATGATGGTTCAGGAAATTTTACAGGACCTGTCTCTTTTGGAACAGGGATTCAGTCTCCTTCTATAGCATTAGGAGACATAGACAACGATGGAGATTTAGATTTGATTGTAACTGGAGATGATGATGGTTCAGCACCGCATAGACTTGATAAATATATAAATGATGGTTCTGGGAATTTTGCAGGACCTGTTTCTTTTGGAACAGGAGTTAAGTCTTCTTCCATTGCCTTAGGTGATATAGATAATGATGGAGATTTGGATTTAATTGTAACAGGATTTGATGGTTCGACAACTCATCTTGATAAATATATAAATGATGGTTCAGGAAATTTCACAGGACCAACTGCCTTCGGAACCAGTGTTGGGAATTCTTCCATTGCTTTGGGTGATATAGACAATGATGGAGATTTGGATTTAATTTTGACAGGTTGGGTAAGCGGTACCACACGAAGGAGTGATAAATATATAAATAATGGAATAGGTAATTTTGTAGGCCCAACTAATTTTGGAATACAAGTTGAATTATCTTCTATAGCATTAGGAGATATAGACAACGACGGTGATTTAGATTTGATTGTAACAGGGTCTGCTGGGGGTGTAAAAAGGCTTGATAAATATATAAATAACGGGATAGGAGGCTTTACGCCTCAAACTAATTTTGGAACAGGAGTCTATTATTCTTCCATAGCATTAGGAGATATAGATAATGATGGGGATTTGGATTTGATTGTTTCAGGTTATGATGGTAGTTCCCAAAGGCTTTATAGATATTTTAATTTAGAAATAACAAATAATAATTCGCCTACTACTCCTACAGGATTGACTACAATAAATCAAGGCGGTTATTGGCAATTTAAATGGAATGCTTCAAGTGATGACCATACACCTGTAAATATGTTAAGATATAAAGTTGCTTATGGAACAAATTTTGGAACATATAATTTATCAAGTGTCTGCATTGATTATCCAAGAGGACAGGCAAATTTAGGAAATGTTTGCATTGTAACAGCAGAATATTATCAGAGTAAAGTTACAAATACTAAATTAGTTTACTGGAAAGTCTGTGCAATAGATTCTGCCTTTAAAAATAGTTCTTATTCTGTTGTAGAAGCCCCAAGCCCCAATACACCAAATATTTTAGAATGCAATGCTTTTTCTGCAAATCAAATAAATTTAGCGTGGAATAATGTTTTTTATGAAGAAGGTTATAAAATTTATATAAATACGATTAACGATACAAATACATCTTCAGTAATAGGAACAACAGGTAAGGATGGAACAAATTTTGATGCAACAGGTTTATCTCAAAATACAAAATATTATTTTTGGGTTAAAGCAACAAATGGTGTTCATAGTTCTGGTTTTTCAGCAGTAGCATCAAATATAACACTTTTAAATCCACCATTAGATTCTGATTTGTCTTTAATAGTTTTTTCAATAGATACAATTATAGTCAGCGTAAAATTTCCAAAAAATTATAATTTGGGTTTGACTGCTGCTTATTTTACAAATTTAACACTTGGAACTTCTTCAGGATGGAGAAGTGATTATGTCTGGACAAATTATGGCCTCTCTCCAAATACTAAATATACATTTAAAGTTAAATATAGAAATGCTTCAGGAATTGAAACTTCTTATAATACAACGGCTCAAACTAAGAATACTTTACCCGTGTTAACAACTATAAAAGAAGAAAATATTCAAATTATTGGTGAATCAAGAGAGGAGTATAAAGGAACTTTTGTTCCAGAAAATGATAAGCCATTAATTATGAAATTAGACGGAGTTGTTACAGAAAAAGTTAATTTTAAAATATTTACAATTACAGGAGAATTGATATATAACGAAGATATTATGTGTGATTCAAATGGTAACTTTAAATTAAAAATTCCTACAAATATAGCTGCTGGTTTATATATAATAAAAGTAAAGGGAAGCAAATTTGAATTTACTAAGAAATTGCCTGTTTTAAAATAATTTGTAAAGGAGGTTTCATAGAAAATGAGAAAGAATTTATTTAAAATATTTTTAATTATAATTTTAATAGGACAGACAGAAAACTTAATATCCGCTTCAGGTTGGTCAATGTTGCGTAAGATATTTTCACCAAAGCCAAAATCAATTGGAGTTACAGCAGTAGTTGGAGTAAGAGGCGACCTATCCGCTGTTTTCTACAATCCCGCTGCTCTGTCTTATAATCAGAATAGAGAAATATTTTTATTAACAGAATATAATCCGGAAACAGGTTTAACAGGTGGAGTTGTATATGGCCATCCTATGAAAAATTCTTCATTGAATTTTGGCTTAGCCTATTATAATGCCGGACAGATGAAACTCGCCTGGTTAGAAAATGACGAGATAAAAGAAAAAAGTGTAACAGCCGAACAGGATATTTTAAGTTTAGTTTCTTATGGAGTAATATTAAACAAATACCTATCAGTTGGATTAACAGTAAAGGCGGCAACAAGTAAGTTGTTTGAACTTGCATCAGCAACAGCATTAGCAGGAGATTTTGGATTTGTTTTTATGCCTAATTTAGGAAAACTTTCTATAGCAGGTGGAGTTCAAAATATAGGGACTTCTTCAAAGTTCGTTAAAGAAAAAGATAATTTACCATTTTCAATTTTTGGAGCCTTAGGATATGCTTTCTACTCAAAGAAGTATCCAAATTTATATATATCTCCTGGAATTAACGCAACATATTTAAAAGAAGATAAAAAATTTATACCAGATTTTGGTATAGAAATAGGATATGTTCCAATTTCATTAAGTTTAGGTTATCAAATAAATGATGAAAGTAATTTTAGCATAGGAATAACTTATTTAAAAGAAAAATATGATATAGCCTATAGTTATGTTTTAGGGGTTTATTTACATTCTGCTCATAGATTAGGAATAGGTTACAGATTTTAAAAATATTTTATTTGAAAATTCAATTTAAATTTTAAATTTCAAGCAAACTCCAATTACAAAATTCTAAACAATAAAATTTTTGATTTGAAATTTTTTAATTGCCTTTCGGGGTCTACTTAAGGAAGAAATTTTTTTAAACGACTTTATTTAAATTTTTGCTAATAATTTTTAAGGATTTTTTAGCAATAATAAAATTTTGACTTGAAAAATGAATATTAAATTTTTATTTTTATATTTAGATTTATGAAAAGATTTATATTGACTTTTTTCTTTATTATTTTAACTTTTAATTGTAGAGGTTCAAAGATGGATGAAGCGATGAGGGTAAGGGAGCCAGCGGTTGCTGATGCATTTTATCCTGCAAATAAAAAAGAATTATTAGAAATTATAAATCAATATTTAGAAAAAGCAACAAATATAAAATTACCCAAAGATGAAAAAATTATTGGAATAATTTCACCCCACGCAGGTTATGTATATTCAGGGCAAGTTGCAGCTTCTGCTTTTAAACAAATTGAAAGCCAAAATTATGATACTATTATAATTTTGGGAACTGCTCATAGATATCCTGTAAGAGTTGCTTCTTTCTTTCCAAAAGGGAAATATAAAACGCCGCTCGGATTAATTGATATTGATGAAGAGATAACAAAAGAACTTGAAAAAGAAAGTAAATTTTTTCAATATGTTCCTGAGGCGCATAAATTAGAGCATTCCGAAGAAGTTCAACTTCCATTTCTCCAGGTTGTTTTAAAAAATAATTTTAAAATTGTTCCAATTGTTTTAAGTCATTTTAATTATGAAGTTTATGAAAATATTGCAAAAATTTTAGTTAGAATAATTAAAAATTACAAAAATAAAAAATTTTTGATTGCTGCGAGTTCTGATTTGTCACATTATCCAGATTATAAAAATGGGATTAAAGTTGATAAGGAATCAATTGAGTTAATAAAAAATTTTAAAATAAAAGAGATAATTGAACGCGAAATGAATGTTGAGAATTCAGGGATTCCGAATCTTGTTACATATTATTGTGGAATGGGAGCGATTGTAACATTACTTTTAACTATGCAAGAGCTCGGTGCTAAAAATGCTATTTTAGTGAATTATAAAAATTCAGGAGATGTCTCCTGGATGAAAGAAAGAATAGTGGGGTATACTGCTATGGTATTTTCAAAAAAAGAAAATTCTAAAAAAGAACCTGAAATCGGATTTAATTTAAGTGATGATGAGAAAAAATTTCTTTTAAAAATTTCAAGGAAAACACTTGAAGAATTTGTCAGAAATGGCAAGATTCCTGAATTTAAAATTGAAAGTGAAACTTTGAAAAAGAATGCTGGAGCTTTTGTTACTCTCAAAAAATTTGGCGACCTTAGAGGTTGTATAGGTTATATTCTGCCTGTTAAACCTTTATATCAAGCTGTTATTGAAAACACAATAAATGCTTGCAGTAGAGATTTTAGATTTCCACCTGTTGATTCATCTGAATTAAAAGATATTGAAATTGAAATTTCTGTTTTATCGCCACCTGTTCCTGTAAAAAGTTATAATGAAATTGAGATAGGGAAACACGGTATAATTTTAAAGAAAGGTTTTCATCAGGCTGTTTTTTTAGCTCATGTAGCACCTGAACAAGGCTGGGATTTACCAACAACTTTAAAACACCTCTCTTTGAAAGCCGGGCTTTCACCCGATGACTGGAAAAGTGGTTGCGAGTTTGAAGTATTTACTGAAATTGTTTTTAAAGAATCCGATTTCAAGTGAAACCTAAATTGTTAATTCATACCTGCTGTGCTAATTGTTTATGCTTCACTTATAAATATTTTGAAAATGATTTTGAACTCTTACCTTTCTGGTTCAATCCTAATATTCATCCTTACTCAGAATATAAAAAAAGATTGGATACTTTATATGTTTTTCAGGCTAAAAAAAATTGTTCTATATTATATGACGAGACATACGACCCTAAGAGATGGCTTTTATTTACAAAAGAGGGATGGCAAAATAATAATAAAAATTTAAGATGCAAACTATGTTATAAATTGAGACTTGAAAGAACAGCTGAGAAGGCAAAAGAAGTGGGAATAGAAAATTTTACAACTACTTTGCTTTATAGTAAATATCAATTTCACGATGATGTTAAAAATATTGGATTTGAAATTGCAAACGAGTATAAGCTTAAATTTGTATATGCAGATTTAAGGGTTGGTTGGAAGGAGGGAATTAAAATTTCAAAAGAATTAGGACTTTACAGGCAGAAATATTGTGGCTGTATATTTTCAGAGATAGAGTTTTAAAATAGCTGTAATTTTTCTGATAGAAATTGAAATTAATATTGTTTAGAGAAATCGGAGCCGAAAGCAAATAATATTTAAAAATTGATTCTCTAATTTGTTTAAAGGAATAAAATAATTTTATCTTTTCTCTAACTCTAACCGCTCCGTATAAACCACCCAATAATGCTAAAATTAAATAAATTTTATTTTTTAATTTCTTTACAGAGATTTCCTAAAAAGGTTTTGGTTTTCAGTTCCTGCGAAAGCATGGGATTAAAATATTATTAAATTTGCAAGATTCTTTATTCTTTCAAAATCCAGCGATCAAATGCCTATCGGTTTATTTTTTGGGAAATTTCTGATTTCTTTAGATTTTTCAATAGAAAGAAGTATTAAATTCTGGGGTGGAAGGATTCGAACCTCCAAATGGCGGCTCCAAAGGCCGCTGCCTTGCCAGTTTGGCGACACCCCAATCTCTCTTTAATTATGTCTGTAAGGCATTGTATGCTTCTAATATTGATGTCTCTAATTTTTTCCTAAACTCAGTCTCTATAGGATGCGCTATGTCTTTAAATTCGCCACTCTTAACCTTCCTGTTCGGCATCATTATATAATTCCCATTTTTACCACTCATTATCTTTATGTTATGAACTACAAAAACATCGTCAAATGTCACAGAGGCATAACCTAATAAATTTCCCTCTTTTTCAACTTTTTTAATTCTTATATCTGTGATTTCCATCTCCTTTTCCTCCTAAGTTTAATATTTTCCTTTGCAAGGCTTTTAAAGCCTCATAATATTTCATAACTCCTTTTTTTATAAAAAATAATAATTTTTAATTAAATTGTCAAGCATTTTTTAATATAATTAGAAATTTAATAAATAAGACTTTGGCTTAAAATTACACCAAAAGGCGGAGTTTATAATGTTTAGCTCCGTCCCTAAATGTTTTTTTTAATAAAAACTG
>Ga0308390_1000915_pt1 | contig 20018 bp, 17 predicted proteins | sample Hotspr2Sample149_FD_202358 | JGI IMG/M metagenome (GOLD analysis project Ga0308390, IMG submission 202358) | Hot spring phototrophic mat microbial communities from Mushroom Spring, Yellowstone National Park, Wyoming, United States - 20040719_149 ...
AATTGACCAGTAATATACATTTTATACATATCATCTCTTGGGGTATCTATCAAGTATTTGTTAGCATGCTCGCGTGAGACTATGAAGTACTTTTCGGAATTCAGGATATCATACGTCAATGCATACTTTTCATCGTAATACAGGGTGGTTGGTACGATGTAATTGCCATTAGGTAGAGCAACTTGTATTTGCTTACTATCTATTATATAGTTCTCAGCCACCTCATCTATATATAATGCCTTAAACGAAGCCTTTTTTGGAACCAGAATTTCGCAATTTATTACATTCTTATTTGCAGTTAATGTAATAGTAAAAACGATGCGTCTGTCCTTTCGTGTTATATAATCATTAGTTATATGTATAAATGATTTACATATTGAAAAATCTTCACATATATCATAACCTATGTCTAAACGATACGAACCTCTGCCCTGTGCGATCAATTCCTTTATTGCTTTTCCACTGCTATCAAATTGTGTAAGCAAGAATTTATATAACTCTTTTTCTAAAAAAGTTATTGAATATTGAGTGATTTTTGAAATTTTTCTATTAGAAATATCAAATAGATAGACTTCTACTTTATTGTTTCTGATGATGCCAATAGGCATAAAGTTGTTATATATCGGTATACTTGCAATTAGAAAGCCTTTTACTTTCTTACTTAATATAAGTTCTCCTCTTGTAAAGTTCACCACTGAGAGTACATCACCATCGTCTCTGTAATATATTACGACTTCGTGCAGTTCATTATTTATGTCTAAAAAACGAAAGTATCTTCCAGAAAAATCGGGTTCTATGCTATAATTGTTGGCACGTTTATAATGCATGAAATCGTTTTTATTACTCAATGGCAATACAACTGATTCTTCTGACCATTCATGAATTGCATTCTTAATGTCGTAAAACTTTGTCAAGTTAGCTTTCTTGTAAAAAATAAGTGTTCTTTTAAAGCTATATATCCTATAAGCGATCTGACGACCGATAATGATGGATTTAAATGCTCTTAAAAGTAGTAAATCGGATCTATGATTAATAAAATCATGTTGAGGCACTTTGAGGTATTTAGCTACTTTGGTAGGTATTGATTTTGGTAGTAAGAACACCATGAAATATACTAAATGCGGGATACTCACCCTTTACTTCGTAGAGTTAAGACGACCCGAAGTTACGCCTGTGGAGCAGGCGCTAGTAAAAAAGCCGTAGTCATCCTGTAACGTAGTAGGAATCTCAACTACAAAGGTTGCGCAGCCCTCTTTGCCTTGCGTTTTCGACGGAACGAGTGCTATGGAAACGCATGTGAAAGTCGGCGGAACCGACCTCAAAGATCGGATTGAAAAAGTTTTCGATACGGAGGAGCTGAGAGCCGCTCTGAAGTACATGGTGGAAATGCTCAGCGAAGAAGGCTCAGCATTTCCATGCTGGATGGAAGGTATCATTATAGAACGGCTCCGAAACGCTGGTGTAGACCTTAAAAAGTATGGCGGCTGGTATCGTTGTATAGCAGCATACGCAATCTTGCCCAAAATGCAAGAGATTATCAATCTCCAACGTAAATATGGAAACCCACCAGGCTCTAGTGAGTTTGACGATGATGAAATAACAGAAAAGTGGCTAAAACTTATTGGTCAATCTTCTGGTATTAGATTCAATGAACTATACGAAGAATTCAAAGACATTACTTAACCAAAATCGGATTTAGCAGCAGCTATCTCAGGAGCAAAGCTCTTAGGCGGGATGTATGTCCCGCTTTTTGTTTTTTCTCATACGCTAAACTGCAAAACGTAAACTAACTTGTCTTGCACTTTCGACGTAATGCTTAGTATGACAACGCACGACGAAAGACTGACGAGAGTTCAGCAAGGACTCTGGTACCTCACCAACAATGAGGATGCAAAAAAAGTTTTAAGAGCTATGATTAAAAAGATGAAGAAAGTAGAGGGTAGCTTCGAGCGTATCAAAAAATGGCGCCAGGAAGTCAAATTTTACATCCCCGATGACCCAAAGCACGACGAAAATTACTGGGTCGCAGCCTATATCATCTACACTAACATGGAAAAATTCAAAGACCTGTTTGACGAGTTGGACAACATCAAACAGGAACTTGGCAAACTAGAGGATGAGTTGAATGAATTAAGACACAAGGAGGACAAACTTGAAGAAAGGATAGAAAACTTACGAGACGAGCTTCCATCATTACGCAGAAACAAAGAAGATAAAGTAGTAGAAGACTTGCTTTGCGAGATTGACAATTGTGAAAAGGATTTAGAGGGTGTACAAGTAACGTATGGTGAAAAATTACGCAGGTTATCCAGATTAGAAGGCAAGATGTATCATTTTCTTTTGCCGGAGATGATAAAGCGTGCGGAGCAGCTTGTAGCATCGTAACCTGCCATTTATAGGTAAGGTGATGTTCATAGGCGAGGCCGTGCCTCGCTTTTTTGTTTTTCCTTCATTTGCTGAACCGCAAAACGTAAAATAACTTGTCTTGCACTTTCGACTTAATGCTTAGTATGACAACGCACAGCGAAAACCTGACGGGAGTTCAACAAGAACTCTGGCACCTCATCAAAGATGAGAAAGTGAATCGAGTTTTAGAAGCTATGATTAAGAAAATGAAGAAAGTAGAGGACAGCTTCAAGTGTATCAAACAATGGCGTCAGGAAGCACAAGCCTACATTCCCGACGACCAAAAGTACGACGAAAACTACTGGGTCGCAGCCTACATACTTTACACTAACGTAGAATACCTCAAAGACCTGTTTAAAGAGTTTGACGAGTTAGACAACATCAGACAGGAACTTAGCAAACTAAAGGATGAGTTGAATGAATTAAACCAAAAGAAGGAAAAACTTGAAGAAAGGATAGAAAACTTACGATACGAGCTAAAATCATTACCCAAAGACAAAGAAAATAAAGTAGTAGAAGACTTACTTTGCGAGATTGATAATTGTGAAGAGGATTTAGAGGACACACTAGAAATGTATCATAAAAAACTAGACAGGTTCTGCGAGTTAAGCAACAAGCGGTATTATCTTATTTTGCCGAGGATAATGAAGCGTGCGGAGCGGCTTGTAGCATTGTAACCTAACCTTTACATACAGGGTATTATTCGCAGGCGGAGCGTATGCTCCGCCTTTTGTTTTCCTTCATTTTCTGCAAGGACTGCTCAACATTTTACAGCCGAACTTCCTGCTTCGTCGCAGGATGGCTACGGTTTGTGACCAGATTATGCTCCACAGGCATCCCTTCATAGCGTCCTAACACTAAAAGCTTGGCTCTCATTTACGCAAAAATACTGGAGAAATAAATAAAATTGCATTCAATTTGTTTAGCAATTTTGCTATTTAAATAGGATATCATTAAATGAAATAGTCTGTCCATTCATTTATCCAAGACGCACCCGAAGACTATAAATTCAATGAAGAGAATTGGATAGCAGCCTACATCTATTACCTCAACAGAAATAAGTTTGAAAGTATGCTTCATGAAATAGATGAAATAGACAGAAAAATCATATCTATAGAAGATAGCTTAGACTTATCAGATAAAATCTGTTTTGACAAAGAAGATTCAGAGAAAATACTTAAACTAGAAAATAAAAGGTCAGCTATTTTTTCAGAAATGAGATCTCTTGTAACACAGTTTTTGACACAATAACCTAAAATTAAAGAACGGAATGATGTTTGTAGGCGGGGCGCATGCCCCGCTTTTTTGTTTTCCCTCACCCGCTGAAATGCAAAAACAGGCGCTGGCTTTCCCTTGCGCTTCTATCGTGATGCTTGATATGACGACGCACAACGAAAACCGAACGAGAGTTCAAGAAGAACTCTGGTACCTCATCAACGATGAGGATGTGAAGCAAGTTTTAGAAGCTATGATTGACAAGATGAAGGAAGTAGGTGACAGCTCCGAGCGTATCAAACAATGGCGCGAAGAAGCGCGAGCTTACATCCTCACCGACACCGAGTACAAAGAAAAGTACTTGGTAACCGCCCCTAAGTACGACGAAAACTACTGGGTCGCCGCCTACATCCTCTACACTAACATGGAAAAATTCAAAGACCTGTTTGACAGGTTAACTGACATTGAATCGGAGATTAGCGAGCTAGAAAGTAAAATAGAAGAGTCAGAACACGAGCAAGAACATCTGGAAAGTAGGATAGAAGACTTACGCTATGAGTTAAAATCCTTACGCGAAGAGTACGAAGAAGACGAAGAAGAAAACGAAGACGAAGAAGACAGTTACGACGAGGATGAGGAAGAAGACGACGATTGGGATGAAGAAGAAGACGAAGCAATAGCAGACCTGCGTTACCAAATTGAGGAACTTGAGGAGGAGTTAAAAAATGAAAAGGACAACTACGAAGAAAACTTAGACAGGTACTACGAGTTAGAAGACGATAAAAAGTATCTTTTGTGGGACATAATGGAGCGTGCGGAGCAGCTTGTAGCATCGTAACCTAACCTTTACGCGCAGGGTATTATTCACAAGCGGGGCAAACGCCCCGCCTTTTTTGTTTGCCCTCATCCACTGAAACGCAAAAACGGGAACTAGCTTTCCTTGCGTGTTCGTCGTAATGCTTGGCATGACGACGCAAGCGCAAGTCAGCGGAACCGAACTCAAAGTTCGGATTGAGAAGGCTCTCACAGAAAAGAGCCTAAAAAGACTTATCACGAATCTATCGAAGGAACTGAATAGTGAGCACAGTTTTTTGCCATTATCGGCAGAAATGAAAATACGAACAGAGATTAAGAATGCTGGTATAGAAGTCTCAAAGTATGGTGGCTGGTATCGATGTATCGCGGCGTACTTACTGCTTCCAAAGCTTGACGAACTTTTGGCCGTCAAAAGTATGGCTAGTGAGCAAAAAGTATCTCATATTGTGCGAACACTCCGTAACAGGGCTCTCCGTAAGTCTCTTAGCCCCTTCGGGATTGTGATACGAGTAAGGCACACTTACGCGTCAAAGCGAAAGGGCAAAAATCGGGTACACTTCCAGAAAGAGCAAAAACAACAAGTTGTAAAAAACTTCTGGGACTCCCTGTTTAACCTTAAGAAGATTCAAAGCATAATATTAAAGTCAATGAGTAACTTAAGCTATTGGTATTTTAGCATAACTAAATCACTTCTAGCGAAGTATCACATTAGTAAGGGACATCTTTCAAAAAAGTAATCCCTGAGTAATACAGGCAAAGCACTTCTGTTTCTATCTAGAAGCCATGCAGGCGGGGTGCTTGCCCCGCCTTTTTTGTTTGCCCTCATCCACTGAAACGCGAAACAGTAACTAACTTTCCTTGCGCTTTCGTCGTAATGCTTGCTATGACGACGCAAGCGCAAGTCAGCGGAACCGAACTCAAAGTTCGGATTGAGAAGGCCCTCACAGAAAAAGGCCTGAAGAAACTGATTACGAATCTGGAAAAGGAGCTGAACGGGGAACACAGCTTCCTCCCTCACGATGTGGAAACACAGATTCGTAGGGAGATTGCGAGTGCTGGTGTAGCGGTATCGCAGCATGGAGGCTGGTATCGGTGCATCGCAGCGTACCTGATTCTCCCTAAGATTGAGGAGCTTTTGCAGGTCAAAAGCATGGGTGGTGAGCAAAACATAGCTCCCATTGTGCAAAAGCTCCGTAATGAGGCCCTTCGTGAATCCCTCAGCGCTTTTGGGCTGGAAGTACCTGCACGGTACGCTCGGACATCCAGCGGCACGGGGCGGACACGGGTACGCCTCTCACGCGAGCAAAAGCAGCATCTTGTGGAAAACTTTTTGGACGCTCTCCCTACCTTTGAGGCACTCCAAGATGTGCTGGGCACACTCCCTAAGAATACCAACCTGATGGTCAAGCAAATCCACAGCTTGGTCAAGCGGTACCTCTCTATCGCTAACCGCCTCCAAAGCGTAGCGACACACGAGTAAGCGCTCACCAGCCAAACAGTAACAAAGCCCTGCCCACTACGGGCAGGGCGGTTTCTTTTGTACCAAAAGCACGCAGGGGAACAGGTAAAGTGCAGCTATCTATCCTATTGATACAGAAAACGAAAGCTATAAAGAGAACTTGTTATCTTTTTGCATAGTCAACCCTCTATCTAACGATATGCAGGTAAATCATTAATATATCTTGCTTGCTAATAAACCAATGCAAAATGTATATTCAGTTTCTATGCATTCATGGTCGTCATATTTCTCAAAAGAACATATCACAATAGTGCCTATATTTTTCAAAGCTTTTTTAATAGATTCCAAATCAATGTTTAGTACTTTGAGCTTTTTATATATAATTTCTGCGTCTAATTCATAATTACCTAGTGGTATTGTTTGGACGCGACCGTGCTCATAAATTAGCTTATGTAGTTCGCTGTCGTTTTTCCACTCAAAGTTACCGTCTAGGTACACATGTACCAGGTATAAGGCTATATTGCGTTCTGCGCTCATACTTCATACAACCATGATATCGCAAGGCAAAGCCTCCCCGTCGCCCCCTTGAGGCTAGCAACAGTTGCTACTTTCTGTTCGAATCTGTATATTTATAACATAGCTTAGCTATGAAGCTCCTAAGTGTAAAAGAGTGTAAAAGATTTTCGATAGTTTTGAGATGAAGATAGTCGTAGTCAATAAGTACAGGAAGAAACTATGAACAAAGAGGTTCTAAAAATGCTGAGAGAAAAGAAAAGTAACAGCAACTTCATAACGGTAGAGTGCTTATTGGCATTCGACAAAGATGAGGATGAAGGGCGGGTATTAAGCACAATGCGTAAGTTTTCGTCAATGATCAGGTTTGCCTACAAAAGACTGTTAGAGGGAGCGGAAAGAAAAGAACTGAAAAAACTACTGTCCCAGAAGTATGGAATAAACACCAGATACTCGGGCGATGCGATACTTCTGGCACAGCGAGCTCTGGTCTCTTGTGTAGAAAGAGGACAGAATCCTAAAAAGATTGTGTTTGGTTCAAGAAAACTGTTTGAAAAGCTGAAGAAAAAACACTTGACAGGTAAGAGAAGAGACGAACTGAGACAAAAATGGGAGGAAAGAAGATATGGCATTCTGTATTCCAGAGGAGACAAATCAAGAGAGGGCAATATAAACCTCAGACTTGTGAATTTGAACAATCAATGGCGTCTAAGGGTTAATCTAGGAAATGGCGAGTATGTGTGGACAAAGGTGATTCGGACAGCGAAAAGAAAAACGGACAAGTGGACAGGTTTCATCAGTAGCTTAGAACACGCTGCAAAGACAGGCGACTGGTTCCCCTACACAGTACGGCTAAAACTAAAAAACGGGAAAATCTACGCACAGTTTAGCAGAGAAGAGAAGCTCCCAGAAGTGGCTATTAAAAAAGACAATGGCGTCATAGGGATTGACATCAACGCGTACCCTTTTCATTTAGCGGTAGTTCATACAGCAAAGGATGGTAACTTAGAGAAGTATGAGAGGGTCAGCTTAGACGAGCTATTAGAGGGCAATTCAGAGAAAAGAGAGTACTTAAGCTGGCAAGTTGCGCATCAGGTAGTGGAGATTGCTAAAAGAGAAAGAAAAGCAATTGTTGTGGAGAATTTGGAGAGGCTTCCAAAGGGTAAGAGAGGTGATGGATTACCTAAACTAAGACAGAAACTACAAAAGTGGGCATACAAAGGGCTGTTGCAAAAGATTGAGATTGTAGCTAGGCGGAATGGCATTCAAGTCATCAAAGTCAATCCAGCTTACACGTCAATCATTGGTAAGCTCAAATACGCACCACTTTACAACATAGATAAGGACACAGCTGGTGCTTACGTGATAGCAAGACGTGGTCTTGGATTCAAAGAAAGATTACCTAAGAACTACCGAAAGCTTTTGGAAGATAATGAGTTCTTGTCTTATTCAGTAGCAATAGTTGAGGATAGGATCGCTAAGCTTAGGAAGGAAATAGGAGAAGAGAAAAACGAATACAAGAGGAGTAAGCTAAGAAGCGATTTGAGACGACTGAAAGAAAAGTTGAAACTCCTACTTAGGTCTTTGCTGGACAGCGGGGAGAGCGAGTCAGCTGCCCAACAAGCGGTCAATCGTGAGCTGAAACCGATGAGGGGTATGGCGCAAGCCCTACAAAAAAGCTGGCAAGTTCTCTCCGTAGCCCTCGCCTTCTCCTGCCTTGTGAGTTTCAGAGACTTCTCTCCCTTGAAGAGGGTGATCCTCACAAGGGATTGGGTAGGAGTGGCAAAACGAAAAGGGCTAGTCCCTCTTCCTGGTCAAGGGACGACTGTGCTAAATAGGTACAGTTTTGTATAGTTTAGGTGACCAGGCACAAAATTACTTAGTATATTTACTGTGTTTTTGTCATTTCAGAAAAATATACCCATAAAAACAAGTAGATATAGGAAGTATTATTCTACAGCAATTAGTTTAGAAGCACTTCACAAGTACCAGAATAAAATTATAATTCTTGGGGTACATAGTTCAGAGGGACAAAGCGAGATAAGGACAATATTATACGCCACAAATATCATTTACATTGGTAATGCCAATATCCAACCTACTCAAGAAAAACTGGCCTATGCATACCAAGCAGTAGTAAATTTAATACTCAACAAAAAAATATTAAAAACAAAAAAGAAAACTTCTAAAAATAATGTATCCATAAACAGTTTTTATGTTGATAACAATGAGTTGTATGGCATTCAAACTATATATAACGATAAGGTGAAATCTTTCGTAACAATTTTATATAAATATAGTATAGAAACTGGCAGATTAGAGCTACATAATGAGTTGAAACACGAGATAGATAATGAAGATGTAGGAGGCATAGGAATAATCATTAATGCAAAAGATCTAATAGGGCCTTATGTAATTAGAGCCGAAATTATAATGCCCGAGGAAGTTATTAGTAACTTATTGTCCGTCCTAAAGACAAAATCTAATGAAGAAATAGAAAACGAGGACTACGAATTAGAAATAAACATAAGAGTTATAGTAGTAGATATATCTACTCTAAACTACGTAACAGCATTAGAACATACACTTAACGTAAAAGAAAAATTGAAATGGCTTAATAAAATAATAAACTCTTATGGTTCTGATAAAAAAGAGACTTATATAAAAATAATGCAGGAAACCAAAAAAATCAAAATAGAAGATATTTTCAAAACGTATTTTAAAACTGTAAGGATGAAGTACACCTATGTTGGTGGAGAATATAACTATAAAAAGAATGAGTTTCCTAATCTAGTTATGGAGCCTATGTTAATGGTGGAAAGCGAACTAGACACTTTTAGCACTATAGTGATCAAAAAAGCATTAGACCTAGGATTTGAAAAAATTGAGAACATGATTCAGATTAGTAATGTTTTGTTTACGAACACAATATTGGCTATAAAAGATGAAATGGGGAAAATAGATAGTTACTTTCTTAATCCAAAACTCAGAGGATTTAGCGAAGATGGCCGTGTTTTCTGCTATTACGCAATTCATGAAGAAAGTATTGATGAAAAAAAGATTAAGACTGCTGTTACAGTTATACATGTATGGAACGAAAAATCTGGTTCGTTCTATCAGCACGTCTATGATAAAGATCCTGCAAGAAGTATCATAGCATATATAAAAGATAAATACACAAAAAAGTCTGTAGGCGTAGTATTCTCGACATATAAGGAAGGTTATATTATAATAGCTCTAATAGATACACAAAATAATATAACCATAGTAAGAGAGTTTAGTAAATCCTATCAAACTATTGTGTATAACAATTTAAGTAATATAGTTCGTATTATTTGTGGTAGAAGATATATCGTAAGTAAACCCAATGTAGGTGAATTTGAGTATCATACTAAAAAGGGTGAGGTCGTTAAAGCCTTTATGGTAAAAAGATTTTATGATAATGTTGAGGCCAATTATTGGGACAGCTTGTGCAAACGATATATAGTTATATCTGACTACCCTAGACAACAATGTGCGCTATATATGCCAAATATTAGAGGAATTGTAAAAGAAGATACTTTTACATTTCTGTATGATGAAATTGAAATGCCTATATTAGGTACAAGAAGGTCTATAATTAGAGACAATAACACGTGTATATTTTTTGAGCTTTACGAGCCAGTTTTGGTCAGCAAGAGGCCTAACTTTACAAATCTGTGGACTGCTCAACAGCAAGAAATTGAATAGTTCGTATAAATCTAATAAAGCGGACTGCTCAACCTTTTGTAGTTGAGCTTCCTGTTTCGTCGCAGGATGGCTTTTTAGGTAGCCCGTGAGGACTACGGTCATCCACCAGAGCCTGCTCCACAGGCGTAACTTCGGGTCGTCCTAGCCCTACGTAGTAGAGATTGATAGAGGCGTTTACGTCTCTATCGTGTGTTTCACCGCACCGAGGGCAGCACCACGTTCTGTCATGTAACGCCAAGTCTTCGTTTTTGTGTCCGCAGCGGTGGCAAAGCTTTGAGGAGGGGAAGAAACGGTCTACCTGAATGAAAGTCCTTTCGTACCACTCTGCCTTGTACTTGAGGTAGGTTAGAAACTTTGACCACCCGCTGTCAGCAATAGACTTGGCAAGTCTTGTCTTCAACAGGCCTTTCACATTGATGTCCTCTACCACCACGACTTGGTTCTCGTCAATGATGGCTTTGGACAGCTTGTGCAAAAAGTCATTACGAGCGTTACTGATGTACGCGTGCTGCCTAGCAAGTCTCAGTCTAGCCTTTTCGCTATTTTTTGAACCTTTTTGCTTCTTTGAGAAAGACTTTTGAAGTCTCTTTAGCCTCTCCTCACCGCGACGTAGATACTTCGGGTGCTCAACTTTGTAGCTTCCGAAATCATTAGTAACAGTAGCAAAATGTTCCAGCCCTAGATCTAATCCGCAAGCTTTGCTTTTAGGCTCTACAACTTTGTTTCTAGGATTCTGAGTTTCTACCAAAATGGAAGCATAATAATTACCGTCATTCGTTCTGCTCACAGTAACAGACTTTATTTTACCCTCAAATCTTCTGTGTAATTCAATCTTTACGCCTTCTCTTATTTTTGGTAGATACAACAGCCCTTTTTCAAAATCCACTCTTATTGAGTTGTGTGTGTTGTTCGTAGTATAGGACTGTTTGTCTCTTTTCTTTTTGAATTTTGGGAGCTTGAATTGCTTTCGGTTTCTGAAGTGATTTTTGAATGCTTTCTCAATTTGCAGTTGTACATTACAAAGAGCAAAGCTGTCTACTTCTTTGAGGAAGGGGAATTCGTTCTTGTACCTGGTGTGCGTGATTTGTGGGATACGTTCTTTCATCTTGTAGGCATTCAGTTTCTTTTCCAACATTTTGTTCCAGACAAACCGACAGCATCCGAAAGTCTTAGCAAAGAACACTGCCTGCGCATCAGTAGGATAAATACGGTACTTATACGCTTTTAGTGCTGATGTGGGCCGCATTCTGCTTAAATATACCAAATTTGTCGAAATAAACGACGCTTAAGAACCACTCCAAAGGCCTTCAAACGCTGAAGAGGGAAGCTCAACCGTAAAAGCTTGATAATCCGTTTCGTCGCTACATGTGATGTAACTTTAAAAATGCCATGGCAGAGTAAATCATAAGATCGTAAATACTATCAATTAATATCCGACTTTACTAACTCAGAATCTATATTTTTATTAATCTTGTCGAGATTGCCAAGCAAATTTTTAATCCTTATGGCTTTTACATGTATTATAGAAGCAACATCGGACGTTAAAAGCCTATCATACACTAATTTTGCACTATTATATTCATAATGTCTCTGTTCAACAATACTGTAGATCGTTTGTAGCATAGGGTGTAAGTCACTGTAGTCCACACCGCTGACCATTCTGTATATGTAAAGAGCGTACGTAAGGATGTCTAATATAGTTTCCTGTTGCACATTCCCCCTGATGCTATCGCCAAACAGCTTACTGCTGTTCATGAGCAGCTTGGTCGGGAGACTATACATCAGCACATTCACATCATTATTTATAATACCTCCATACAATTCGTTTTTGGAGTTAGAAATAGATATAGCCTTATGAAGCAGATCTGTCAGAGCAGCTTTCATCTTATAAGCAATAAAATGAGTACGCTCATTTATAAATGTTACTTTAATAAAAATAGATTGACTTTGGTCCACTTCCATATTGTCATAATAGTACATGGAATTAGTAATCATCAAAAAGAAAATACCGAACTCAGAAGAAGGAAGCTCAAATTTGTTTGGTGAGTTTTTCATAATTTTGCACCTGATGACCGAAGTAGGAGTATCCGAGGTTTTACTACGAAGTCTGGACAAATAGATTATCTAAAATGTCATCACGCGACGCGTTAGGAAGTAACTCTATAAGTTTCGTGCAACCCGCTTTAGTAATTGGTAATCCGCCTTATGCACACTTTAACCAACTACCCAAAGAAACAGCAGAAAGAGTAAGAAAAATCCTGAGAACATCAGAAGGAGATATATACTACGCATTCATAATTCAATCCATAAATCTACTACAAGAAGGTGGTGAAATGATATACATTGTGCCTTATCATTTCTTTTACAATACATACGCAAAAGTCGTAAGAGAGCATATATTGATAAATGGTAAGATAGAAATAATTGTCGATCTTGATGAAGCACGCTTATTTAGTAAAGCAAACCCAGAAACAATCATCTTCAAGTTCAGAAAAGGTGCCTTCAACATAGACAAAGAAAAGATAAAAGTCCTTAGACTAAAAAACATAAACCTTACACCAAACGATATCATGGTAAGTGTGATAAAAACTCTATATGATAAGAAATCTAATGAGATATGGGATTATAAAGAGATAAAGCATTTTACTACTTCCAAATCTTGGTCAACTTATTGGTCAAGTATATATTTTTATGTTAGTCAAATCTCTTCTATTGAATTAGGTAAGATCGCGAAAGTTGGTGTAGGGCCTGTTTCAGGGTTTGATAAAGCCTATTGTGTTTCAGAAGATGAGTTCCTCGCGTTGAAAGACAACGAAAAAGCTTTAGTAAAAAAGTTTATCAAGGCTAAAAACTGTATAAGATATATAACACAGGGACACTGCTACTATATCTTGATTGACGATGAAATAAATGAAAACGAGCTAAAAGACAAATATCCTAACATATATCTTAGACTCTTAATGTACAAAGATAATCTATCAAGTCGTTATCTAGCAAAAAACAAATGTTGGTTTCACTGGCAGGGGTTGCGAAACTACAGTTTTCTTCTAGAAAACCCACATAAAAAGCGAATTTACGTTCCGGCTTTGGACAGGCGACCTTATAATCGTTTTAGCTTAGGCGAAGAATACACCCTCCCAGCATCAGACGTAATCTTTATACAACCATATAATGATGACGACATCTTCTTTCTGTTGGGTTACCTGAACAGCAGTTTTTTCAGGGAGTACTACCTTGCTCATGGTGGCCGACGAGGCGGCCGCTTGGTCTTCACACAAAGAATACTAAATAATGTAAAAATCCCGCTGTTTAAGGACGATACGAAGAGGGCAATCAGTGATATAACGAAAAACATAGCAGATGGGTTAAAAACTAATAAAAATTCGGGGAAAGAGGAGTTTATGTTAGAAAAAATAATACTTTATTTTATAAAGCGTAGGTAAATCATGATGTAATAAAAAATTATCATTCGCGTACACGAAACGCTTATATTACTCGGCTATCACGATTTCGTATATTTCATCATGCTTTTTTACACTAAGGCATTAAAAGTGCAAGTGGCTAGGTATGTCAAAGTGCCATCGGACAGCATTCATCAAAAAAACATTAGGTTTAGCTATCCCGAGCAGTATTTCTTTCATCAACAAGTATCTTACGTTTTTGATATAAGCAAAATCCAGTCTATAGAAAATACACAAAGTTCGTTATTAGTACAAAAAAAGCACAATATGCTACTATATCTGAAGTTTCGCAGTTCAGCATTGAATGCTCTGTTGATTCTAGGTTCATTATCCCAAGAACATTACAAAATGCATTATAAGGTTAGTTCTCTAAATAATATACCTGACTTGTCAACAAAGCATAGATTGAGGTTCTTGGGCATTGATAATGAGTTATACACTGCTTACCATTTGAATAATGATTTTAGAATAGTTAGAATTTCAGACGGTGCCACTGTTTATGAGCTATCGGGTTTTAAAGAGATAGGGTTCGGGCTACCTCTTTACAATAACTTTATTCCAATTGTTACCTTAATAGACAATAGTTTTATTATTACGATTTACGATATAACAAGCAAAACGAGTTATAAAATAGCTAACTACAGTATTGAGTTTTTGGAAAAACAACTTGCTGATTATATTAATAAACTTATTGGCCGTGATGTAAGTAATAGTATCAAACATTATGATAAATTTTACAAGATATTAGAGCCTTATCGTTTCACGAACGCTGCATCAAACAAAAGCTTTGATATATGTAACAACCTATCAGTCTGTAAAACTGTATTGTATATAGGTAATAAAGCACTTCAAGATCGTGACGAACATATCGTTTTTGAAATGAATTTCAAAATACAAAATCAGAAGTTATATTACGAATTCTCTATACCGCGCGGGCTATTTATAAACTTGTATGGTCTAATAAGGACACCGACAAAGCATGTCATAGAAAATCGAATATTAAGCATTAGATTTCCTAAAGGTAACTATACAACGCCTAACATTTTGTACTATCAAAATCACTACATGATTGTAAGAGATTTTTTTTACATAAACTCATATTACATATTAGATCTTAAGAAAAACGCCAAGAACAGAATCTCTGATACATATGGTTATGGTATTCGTTTTTACATACTTGATAATATCATAATGATAGTTTATTTTACCGCAACTAAACTAAGTCAGGAGAAGGGAGCATGGCACTTATTAATATACGATACCATAAAAAGAAGTTTTTATACTATACTAATAGAAGAATGGCACGAAAGAGAAAAAGCTAATTTAGTGTCGTATTATTACGTAGAGAAATGTAAAAAAATTATATTTATATTCGGAAGTGTCAAAAATAATAATACAGATTTTTATGATATAGAAAAAAATAGAACTGTTCATGCAGTTAGCGTGATTACGATATTAGACTTGTCAAAAATTTCTAACCTTAATAATAAAGATGAAATAGAAAAGTGTATAGAGATGATAAAATTCCCAAGATGGGTAGAGAAGTATTTGGAAACTAAAGAGCGTAGTGGTATATTTATAGGTTACGTCCAAGGAGCAGATTGTACAGTAGACGTCAACAGGTCTATGCTCTATATTACCGCTTTTGTTCATGATTACAAAAACCCAGTAATCACTATCGCTAAAAATCTTTGTCAAAGTGATACTAAATTTTATGATTTTAATTTAGGATTACCTATATTAAGAAGTAAAGAATTAGCGAAAGACAGAACTAAACCTATTTATACATCCAGTCAGGCAATCAAGAATGCTAATTTCCCAAAATATTTACATAGATATGACTTGAAGGGTTTCTATGATTTTGTAAATAGTAAGACTATCAACACCGGATTGATTTTTGTAACTTATCCAAAATTCTTCATTGTTGATAAATATTATAACCGTATTTCTCAATTTTATAGAGAATTTGCTGATTTTTATGTAACAATCTCAGTGATTTTAGATAGTTATCTAGTTGGAGTTTGCAAATTAGATCACGATCATACACATTCATTAGCAGGACTCTTCGTAATCAACGAACTAGCAATTGTAAAACTATCGTTGTAAAAATAGTTAGCTTGATATATAATTTCGTACTGCTTGCTTAAATTCCTTCACCTCTGTTTCATTATAGTTGAAAACTTCAAATATAAATCCGTCTTGTAATACCGCGTAAAACAATATAGGTAGCTCGTAAAGTATATGGTAAGATACGATCTGTGGTTTGTAATAGTCTACTATTACCTCCCTGTTATTAAGTGTATGCGTTATTAGATGTTTCACTTCTACTATATAATCGTACCTTATTAGTTTATCGTTGGCCATGTAGGTAGCATATACTCTACCGTCTGCTCTACCTCTAAGATAAACATCAATATCTCCTATTTCTAATATCTTTTTTGTTATGTTTTCTTTGTTCTTTACAAATTGTATATTCAAGCCTAAAGTACTACCCACTTGACTTACTAAATATCTTTCCACAAATGTACCAAGACTCATTAAGTCTATACTTGCTTGTTTTGAATGACTAAAAGGGGGTTTCTTATTAAGTACCTTTCTGCTGATCTCGGATGCTTTTAGTACGATACGCATAACAAAATTTACTAGTTTCGACAGATAATATAAACGCTATGATTTTAGAAGTCAAAAAAATCGAGCAAGAGAGTACTAAACAACAGAAAATCGTGATTGATGAATTATACCAATACGGAGAGGCACCGTTTCAGCATTTTAGCAATCTGCTACCTGAGGTAGATATAAAAGAAAAGGAGGAAGAAGAAGTAGAAGAAATAGACGAAGACGAATGGGAAGGCGATGAGGGTTGGGACGATGACGACGAAGATTCCGAATACGAAGAATGGTATGACGAAGAAGTAGATTGGGACGACGAAGAATATGAAGATGTTGAATGGGAAGATGTGGAATACGACGATGAAGAATAATAGAAAACAAGGTCTAGTCTCTCGTTAAAAACGAAAACTTTTCTAAAAACATCTACTTCGTAGGATTAGGACGCCATAAGTGAATATGATCTAGATATAATATTGTCTTTTACGGGCTGACTAAAAAGCTATCATGCGCCGAAGTAAAAAATTAAACGGCTAAAGTTTAAGCAGCTATTGAAGTCCGCAAGCATTGTATTTTTCTAATTAGCATGAAGACAGGATGATCGATTAGGTATTTGCCGAAAATGGCAAATAAGGATATCCCATCTTACTTAGAGAAAGAGACAACTATGTCAAAGAAATGTATTGTAGACAGCTTTATTAAACTATGCTGATATAAAGATACGTTTGTGTTTGTATATTTTCGAGTGATTTTCACGCTTCTTGATAACACGCCAATCAAATGCAAAAGTGCTAAATTTATTAGGATCCCAACTTTGTGCAAAACAGAATACCATGGAAATAATAGTTTAACTATAAAAAGTAATGAAATATTAGACGTGTTCTACTTAACACATAAGGACTACGAAATAACATTTTACGTAATGAAAGATTCAATTAGATTTAATAACCGTCATCATAAAGAATATGGCAATGTTGGTGTTTACCCACTATTTGATTATAAAAGTGGCACATATTATTTTGTAGATATAGACAGAGAGAAATACAAATTAATAGAATATGGCGCTGAACCTGAACAGTTTGTTAAGACACCCAACGGTAATATCTACTTTATAGTTGATCAAACTTTTTTAGAAATAGATAAAAAGAGTTATAAAATACTAACTATAAACAATCTCACAAAAGGGAGACTATTATTTGGTATCATAGAAGAAGACCATTACTTTATTTGGAAAAAAGGCACAAAAATATTCCCTACTATCCTTTATACTCGCCCCATAGCCAACTCATTTATTGTAATAATGAAAATAGAAGACAACAACAAGCTTGAAAAAACCAGCATATATTTAGTCAATCTAATAGAAGAAACCGTGGAAGAAATTGAATATGACCTGAAAAAGTATATAATAGAGTTAATATACAATGTGGAAGATTATCTTGCTGATTTGCTTTTTGAAGTTTCGCAATATTATGAGATTGAAGAAGATGATGAAGAATATTTTACTGCTGAAAAGATATTTCTAACTTCAAAAATAAAGGCACAAGGACGAACTTATTGTAAACTTATCAAATATCAAGACGAGACGCCAAATTATAAAGCGTGTGAATTTGAGATTGGGATATCATTGGAAAATAATATACATTATACTGATTGTGCCTTTAGGATGCAATGCAATATACTACTCTCAGTTTATCTTGAAAACAAAGAGCTAAACATTGTAATGATTTCTGGAGAAGATGGGTACATAGAAGTATGCGGCAAACAAGGCACTAGGTACAATATACCAAATGATGTTGTCTTGTTACATAAAAAGTATTACTTCGGCTACAAGTACGACATAAATGAATCTCAGCTATACTCTATAACTTCATTATTTGATAACTATCTGATTATGAATGGCAATGTTTACAAACTAGCGGACGATGGTCATTATGGGTGGCTATATTATATAAGTCCTTATGACACACTAAGGCTTGATAGGATGAGAATTACATACAGGACAGACGACGTTTACGCTCTTATATTGCCTAACCAAATTAGAAAAAAGTCTAATCTTAGAGAAAATTGCACAGTATGGACGGACTTTGAACATAATACACAATTATATTTTTTATACAACACGAACAGGCCTCACATAGTAAAAAGCATAGATTGGAGTATAATAAATGAGATAATAGATAGCCACAAAGGGCAAAAGGTTGTAATGGAATTTAGTGAATATATGAAAGAGATAAACATAACTGAATTGCTAACAAATGTAAAAAATAAATTACAAGGTAAGAAAATAAAATACGATGCTATGTATTACATTTACTATTTTATTGAAGAAACATGCGATTTGTATCTGTTCATATCGTTAGTGCATTACGTAGAAGATCGTTCCATATACGTACCTACAATATACTTACGTTTCCTGATTGTTAAGCATAACATATTGAGACCAACTTCTTGCTGCGAAATAATCTTTTTATCAGAAGCTTACGAATTAGATAGGTACCCAAAAGCAAAACTAAAGAATTATCACAGGTTGTTGCAAGAAATCGTATGCAAAATAGTAAGAACAGAACATAAGAAAGTATACTTTGACAATTTAACAATTTACTCACTAATAGTTTATTTAAGTGATATTATAAAGGATTCTGAAACAAGAGAAAAAGGAGTCACATATAAAAGTTCAACGGGTTATTTATGCGAGATTTCTGAGAGAGAATATGCAGGATTGTTTTTATACGACGAAGAACTAATAATAAAAGATAATAAGACTTTTATGGATATAAAAGATATTAAGTTTAATCGTCAATCTAAATTAAAGCAAGTATTTATATTCTATCCGGAAAATAATGATGAAACATACTCAGTTGCTGACCGATACGGGAATATTCTGATTTACTATCTTACTATACGCGATGTAGTATCAGAAAGAGAGTATAAAAGTTTTAGGTTGATTATTAAGGTTTCCGAAATGGAACTTGTCCAGATTATCAAAACTATACAAATGTAAGCAGGTTTGTTCAATTATTTTGGACATGGTGTTTTACGGTCGGTGTAGTGCGTTACTCCTATGAATCTTGCGAAATCGTTACTTGTTTTATGGATGTGATGCCGCGAAGAGTTTTTATTTCGAAGTACGTAAAGACCGCAGAAGCGACTCGCCAGCTTTTGCCTTGCGTTTCTGTGAATTTATAATGCTATGGGATTGGGACTGCCAACAAGAGACAAACTATCGGACGAGCAAAAAGAGATACTAAAGGCTTTCAAAGAGATTGATCGTATTCGTATTAATGCCTATGCAGGTACTGGGAAAACAACGACATTACTCAGCATAGTCGCAGACAACCCAGAACTCAAATTCCTTATTTTAACATTCAACAAAAGTGTGGCAGAAGAACTTACACAGAAAATTAGAAAGTACGCTCTCCATAATGTAGACGCCAAGACAATACACGGGTTGGCTTATGGATATTATGTTCGTAATACCAGGGGGCGTGTTAAGATAATGGATAATCGTGATGTACGTGATATGTTAATGCGTATAGATATAGCGGACGATTATAGTGAGAGCATCTTTCTACATAAGATTTACGAAGCTTATTGTCGCTCTGAGTTTATAGACATAAATGCAAACAATATCCGTTATATTCTCATGGGTGACAGAGATTTGCGAAACATAGCTTTGGCTCACTATATGAGTCAAAGGCGTAATTTTGATGAAAAATATAGTTTTAGCGACTTTGTCGACGACCGATCAAAGGATCTTGTTTACAAGATTAGACGTATTTATGAGGTTTTCAGTGATCCTAAGTATGGTTATA
>Ga0308390_1000919_pt1 | contig 19982 bp, 22 predicted proteins | sample Hotspr2Sample149_FD_202358 | JGI IMG/M metagenome (GOLD analysis project Ga0308390, IMG submission 202358) | Hot spring phototrophic mat microbial communities from Mushroom Spring, Yellowstone National Park, Wyoming, United States - 20040719_149 ...
GGCGGAGGTTAATATTACAGCAAATATTCATCATCCCTGTGGCTTAATGACCTGAAAATACTTGATTGCGCACCTTTTACCGACTTGTTTATAATTTTCAATAGTTCTTTTGTCTGATGCCGCCTGGTTGTATCTTTATAGGGGCAGTCATTAACTACAGGTGCAAATGATAACGCATTGCAATACCCTTTCACCTGGGCTTCTGTAAGGAATGCCAATGGCCGGATTATTTCTAATGTGCCGTTAAACATTGTTAATTTTGGGGGCATGGTCGATAGTTTCCCATGATAAAACATATTCATAAAAAATGTGACGATAATATCATCCTGATTATGGCCAAAGGCAATTTTTTTGCACTGCAGTTCTGCAGCAGTTTCAAATAATGCTTTTCTTCTGAACCATGAACAGACAAAACAGGGGGAAGAGTTTTTATTTGAAAGATCTAATGTTATCTCTTTTAAAAATAAAGGTATAGAATAGTTTAGGCAGTACTTTTTAAGTGTTTCAATAGTATCATTGTTGTGAAAATTTGATACATAGACATGGCAGCAATATAGATTATACTTAATGGGAATATGCCGTAAACGACGGTGCAATGCATCCATCAAAACTAACGAATCTTTCCCACCTGAAAGCGCAATGAGTACATTATCGTTTGCTTCTATCATGTTATAGGTATTTATAGCTTTGCCAACAACTTTTAAAAGCTTTGCAATGCTCTTGTCTGTGTGAATACTCATAATAAAGCCTTGACGTGAAGATTATGGTATGATTTATTAGTGTTTGGTACATGAATAGTTGTCAATAGAAATTGTACGTAATTATCATAGTGAATGCAGAGGTTTTGTAATGGCTCGTTGTATGATAGTTGATGATTCAAGTTTTATGCGCCGCATTATAAAACAAACATTACAAGAAGGCGGGCATGAAGTAGTGGCTGAGATTGATAATGGTCTTGAAGCATTGGAAAAATACAGGGAAATACAGCCTGATGTAGTTACAATGGATATTACCATGTGGGGTAAAGATGGCCTTGAGGCAATATCTGAAATAACGAATAGTTATCCGAATGCTAAAATTATTGTAATATCAGCCTTAAATGAAAGAACGCTAAAAATAAATGAAAAAGATATCAAGGCTAAAGTTTTTTTAAGAAAACCATTTGAAAAGAAAGAGCTTTTAGAGGCAATTAATAAAGTCCTGTAATATGGAAGAGCAATTTTTACAATTATATAAAAAGAATGCTGTGGCAGATAGCGCATATTTAATTGCCGATGGCAAGGTATTTTTATTTATTACCGAAGCTGATAAATATCTTTTACAGGGGAAAAATCTTATTATTGGTGCCACTGAGTTGGTATTGGGCACAAAAAAAGATGAAAATATCATGAGGCTGGAAACAGCATTAGCATTTAAAGGAACAACAATAAAAAAAATTCCTGCTACAACACTTCTACAGGGATTGGACAATAGTGCTTTTGCCATGAATCTGGCAATTGTTGAAGCTAAAATTGTAGTCTTAACAAATGAAATATTGAAAAAGGATTTGCAACTGGATTCACATCTTGTAAAAGAAAAAAACATTTGCATTGAATATTATACGATCATTCAGTCTCTTCAAAAAGAATACGATAAAAGAAGACTTCCCTGGATAAAGGAAGTTATTGAAAAATATAAAACCAGTTTAATATTTAAAAAAGGCGAGGCATTTGCGCGGGCAGCAGAATCAATAAAAGTTGAAACGCCCAGAGAGCTTTCATCCAATACAATGGAATTTCCTCCAGGTTCTGTTTTATGCCAGGAAGGCAGCATTGGCGATTACATGTATATACTTGAATCAGGCCAGCTTGAGGTTTATATACAGAATGCAAAAGTTGCTACTATAGCTGAAAAAGGTACAGTCATTGGCGAAATATCGATGTTACTATCTATGCCGCGCACTGCCACGCTTAAAGCCCAAAATACAGTGCTTGTTACCAAAGTAACCAAAGATGATTTAAAAAAATCTTCATCACCACAGCTTATACAGATGTTATTGGTATCATTAGCCAAAAAACACCAGGCAAACATAGTACATATTGAAGATATTAATGAAAACAAGGCTCTTGCCTATGCAGAAAAGAAAGAACAAGAGCCTCATAAAACAGATGTTCACCGTTACTTTAATGAATTGTCACAGCTCAAAAGCGCATTAGAAAAGATAATAAACAATAAACAGGCTGATTATTTAGAGTACATACTAAAAGCAAAGTAACATTATTCTGCTTCAGTCAATACTTCACCTTTCTTTAATGATTTCAGCCAGTTAAGCTCAGCTTTTAAATGATTTTCCAGATATGTGTACACATGTAACTGAGATACCGCTGATGTGTTATTTGATTCAGCTTCAATCTTTTCGCGCAGTGCATTCATCTTTTCCTTGATATGTTCTACACGATCTTCAATAAACTGTTCACGCTGTTCAGGTGAAAGGGAATTCAAAAACATCAGCACTATATCAATATCAAAATGTATGAAATTATGGTCAAAGTACTGTTTTAACATCTTCTTATAGTACTTTCGTCCTTCCGGCAATATCTGGTATATATACCGTTCAGGGTTTCCGCCTTCTTTTTCAGTTCCTATTTTTTTTACCCAGCCATTGTCTAAGGCTTTTTTTATTGCATAATAAATGGAACCAAATTTGATATCAACATAATCTTCAAGGCGTTCAACTATCCTTTTTTTAATTTCATAGCCATAAAGATTTTCCTCCATAAGGAGCCCCAATATGGTAATTTCTATTTTCATATCTCCCTCTCTATAAAAATTAAATTATTTATTTTATAATACTAATAACAGTAATAAAAAGCAATAATAATATTGTATGTTTATAAAAATATTTTAAAAATAATTTAAATTAGATTATATAAATATGACTTTATATATAATTATATTTAATATAGTTTAATTTTACTATTTTAATATAATATATATTCTCTGGACTATTTGGATAGTTGTTTTAATGACAATCGGATAATAGTTTCAATATTGTTTATGTCTGTATGTTGTGCAATAACTGATGAAACAGTTGATGAAGCCTGTTTTTCGTCAAACCCCAATGATACCAATGCTTCAATTGCATCTTTCATGTAGGGGGTTGTAGTAGATTCCTGTGACAAGATGGTATCTAATTTTTTTAATTTTCGTTTTAATTCAAATATAATTTTTTCACTTTTACTTTGCCCTATACCAGGTATGGATTTAAAGGCTGCAATCTGGTCATTTTTTACAGCCGATAGTATCTGCTGAGGGGTCATGGATGATAAAATTGATATTGCTATTGATGGGCCAATTCCAGAAATGGTCAGCAGAAGTGAAAATATCTGTTGTTCCTCTTCAGAGTTAAATCCATACAGCGATATGGCATTTTCTCTTACAACCATGTGAATAAAAAGCCGGGTACTGGTAGCTGTACTTATTTTTTCATAGGTTGAAAGGGGGATATGGATTTCATAACCCACACCATGTACATCAAGAACAATTCTGGTAGGCTTACATGAAAGAATATTTCCACTTAAAAAAGAAATCATAGTATGTTACTGTCCACTTTTATTGTATGTAATATTTTGTTGAATTATCGAGTACCCTGGTAATGCTAAACAATGGCATAACGCAATTGCAAGGGCGTCAAATGCGTCATCATACTGTATAATTGCAGGAGCCTTTAATATTTTTTTCACCATGGATGCAAGTTGATCTTTTGATGAACGCCCATATCCAGTTATTGATTGCTTTATTTGTACAGGGGTATATTCTGCATAGGGAATATTGTGTTGAGCCAGCAATAATTTTATTACACCAATAACCTGTGCAACAGGAATGGCTGTTTTAACATTTTTATTGAAAAACAATTTTTCAACTCCACAGGATACAGGATTATATGTTTTTATAATATCTGATAATGAAGTATAGATAAACAATAAACGATTTTCATCGTTGGGCTTTGTCTCAATAACACCACAATCTATATATAAAAAGTCATTATTGATAACAGCCCAGCCACAACGACCATATCCCGGATCAATGCCAAGTAAATGAGCCACGAAGGATTAACTCATGGTGTTAATAATATCGTCAGGTATATCAAAATTAGCGTGGACACTCTGGACATCATCATGATCTTCAAGTGCTTCAATGAGTCTAAGACATTGCGATGCCTTCTGCCCTTCTAATTGTACTGTTGTTTGGGGAACATAGGTAATTTCACTGTTCAGTGTTGGCAATTTATTTGACCGTATAACTTCTAGAATATCGTTAAACTTTTCAGGGGCAGTGTATACTACAATTGTATTGTCTTCTGTTTTAATATCCTCAACGTCATAATCAAGTAATATTTCCATGACTCTGTCTTCAGTTGTTGCAGAGGCATCAATGTTAATAACCCCTTTTTTATCAAAAAGAAATGAAACACACCCTGTTTCGCCTAGGTTTCCACCGTTTTTTGAAAATATGGTGCGTATTTCCGGAGTAGTACGGTTTTTATTGTCGGTCATACAATCAACCATTATGGCCACACCGCCAGGCCCATACCCTTCATACCGAACTTCTTCATATGTTGAGCCTTCAAGAGCACCGGTACCCTTTTTTATTGCCCTTTCAATATTATCCATTGGCATATTGTTTTCACGTGCTTTTAATACTGCGGTACGTAAACGTGGATTACTGTTCAGGTCATCGCCGCCAACACGCGCTGCTACTGTAATTTCTCGTATAAGCTTGGTGAATATTTTTCCTTTTTTAGCATCCTGTGCTGCTTTCCTGTGTTTTATGTTTGCCCATTTAGAATGTCCTGACATATTCTATTCTCCTCAATGTACAAGTTTTCAGATAGTATTGCAAAGCAAGAACGAATGGTAGAACCATAACAAATTTTGTCATTAATAAAATAACAACAAACTTTGTCTAAAAATAATTTTTTAATAACCGCGTGAAATTTTCAACTGTATTTTTTCAATTTTTTTTGAGGATTCACGGATTTTAGTGCCTGAAGCGATAGCTTTATTGTACCAGTCAATTGCCTGTTGATATTGCGTGGTATTTTCGTAGATGGATGCTATTTTGAAATACAATTCTCCTGTATTAAGCTTGCTGTGTTCATGATCAAGCCTGCGTAATTCAAGTTCATTATTGCCTAATTCATCCATTAATGACTGGTATTCAGGGTATAGCGATATGTCTTTTTTATCAAGTAGTGTAGATTTAATGGTGTTGATTTTGGATTTGATACCATCAATACTGTTTTTTTTATCTTCTATAGACTTCTGTATTTTTTCAGCAATTTGTATGGCCTGGAGATAGTTATTAAGACTTTCAGTATAATTTAAATCCATACTGGTTATATCACCAATTATACTATGAGATATCCCCTTCCTTATCAAATCAGTTTCGTCATAAAGTGATAGGCCTTTTGTTAATGATGCATAGGCTAATTTCATGTCTGAAATTTTAGTAAAGGCTAGATAGCCCAAAGCAAATTGTATTGCAGCATCACCAGGGTGGTTATTGAGATATAATTGATAGTAGCGTCCAGCGTTTATAAAGTCACCAATTGATTCATAGCAGTTTGCAGCAGTTAAATAGAGTTCTGGTGGGGTTTCGCTACCTTTTGACTGAATATACCGGTTGAGATGGAAAAGTGCTTTTTTCTTATTTTTACCTCGAGCAAGCGCCAGCGCTAATTCTAACGAGTAGTCATAGTTATCAGGTTTAATTTCATATGCTTCTTCTAAATAATTAAGGTATGCTTCAGTTTTTTTAAGGCGTTTAAAAAGGAGAGCTAAGGAATAAAAGATGGAATGGTCTTTTTCAGTTATGATAGTAAACCGTAGTGCTTGAAAATAATGCTGTACTGCTTCATTGTATTTGAACATATTCTGGTAGCAAAGGGCTGCATTATTATGTAATGTATAAAGGGTATCGTTATTTTCTATAAAATATGGTTGCAGTATTCTCTCTGTAAAGAGTTTTTTTAAGTTTATACCTTCTTCGATTTTTTCAATCGCAATATATGAGTCAGGAATCTTTTTATCAATACTTCTCTTTGAATAGTTCGCATCCAATTGTGATTGTATAATCTGGAGGGCTTCGGTGAATTTTTTTTGCTGAATAAGTCCATTATAATCCTGGCCACTGCTGTAATCATAAAGCAGTAATATAGAAAATATAGCTAAGCATAGTATTAATACATTACGTTTCATAATCTTTGTTTTACTGTCTTGTAGTATTATCGGTTGATTTGGAGGGCAAGTTAAATTACATGAGCTATCGCCGAATACGTATTTTTGGAAGTTGCCGCTTTTTGATTTTTGGTGCGCCATCGGGATTATATTTATTTTGAACATCTTCAATACTATGCGTAATCAGCATCCTGACTACTTCTTCAGCTTTGTTGAGAACATCTATAAGTATAAGGTTTTCATCTTCAGAAAAATCATTGAGAAGATGTTCTTCCATGGTTTTGCCTTTAGGTGGGTACCCAATCCCTATTCTAACCTTGGCAAATCTATCAGATTTTAACGCGCGGGTAATGGATTCAATGCCAGGGTGTTTGAGCTTTGACATTATTGAGTCTATTCGTATCTCGCCAAGTGGTAAGGTGGGGTCCTCCAGCACACATATGATATCGCGTACATTTATTCTAAGGAAAGAAGCAATATAGAGAACAGATTCACCTAAAAGAGTAACAAAGGTTTGAGGTTTCAGTAAGACTACATCCTGGCCAGAAATCTTGCCACGGCCAATAATTGATTTTTTCTTTTTGATGCGGATGTCGATATTCTCGTTATTCCCAAGAATATCGACAACCTTAAATCCAATATTCTGCCTGTTGTTGAAATATTCTTCGCCTGGATTTCCAAATCCTACGATTAGTTTCAATTATATACTCCTTGCCATACACTGTTATTACTTTTCTTCAGCAGGTTGAACTTCTTCAACAACTTGCTGTGCAACTTCTTCCACTACTTTATGTGGTGCAAGGACAGCTACTACTACAGTATCTGGTGTACTAAGAATTGTAACACCTTTAGGAGCAGCAATATCCTTTACATGTATAGATTGCCCGATTGCAAGATTTGTTACATCAATAGTAATTTTTTCGGGCAAATCAGAAGGAAGACATTCAACCTCAATTTCACGCTCAATGATTTCAAGGATGCCACCCTGTTTAACACCAATAGGAGTCCCAACAATTTCAACAGGTACATTGGTTGAAATAGCTTCAGTCATGGTTACTCTGAAAAAATCTACATGCAAAATTTCGTCTGTTATTGGATGGCGCTGGTAATCCTTAACAAAGGCTTTAACCGGAGAACCAGATGCATCTTTAATTTCAAGGTCTATAAGCACATTTTCAGAAATGTGGCCTTTAAAAATTTTAAAGAAGTTTTTTTTCTGTACCATTATGCTCTGGGATTCACCATGGGAGTACAATACAGCAGGTATATACCCTTGTGCCCTGATCTTATGATTAGCATTTTTCCCTGTTTGGTTTCTTGTTTCAACTGGTAAAACGTGTGCTTCCATATCAACCTCTTTTAATTTATTTAATATACATTATAGTGAAAATGTTATAAAATTCAATAATAAAATTTTTTTATAACTACCGTACAAACAATGAGCTTACGGATTCACCGTTATGTATTCGGCGTATAGCTTCGCCAAATAGTGGTGCCATTGATAATATTTTCATGTTTGGCAAAAGTTTCCTTTCTGAAATATCAATTGTATTAGTTAAAATGATTTCTTTAAAATTTGCTTTTTTAAGCTTTTCGGTTGCATTCTCAGATAATACTGCATGAGTAGCAATACAGTATATATCCTTTGCACCTTTTTCCCGTAATGCATGCGCTGCCTGTGTTATGGAACCTGCTGTGTCAATCATATCGTCAATTAATATACAGTTGTGGTTTTTGACACTTTCTTCACCTATTATATTCATTACTTCCGATTTGTTTGGTTCAGGCCTTCGTTTATCAACTATCGCTAATTCTGCTCCAATATTTCGTGCTAAAAATCGCGCACGCTCTGCGCCGCCAGTATCAGGAGACACAACGGTTGGGTTATGAAGATTGAGTTCCTTTACATACTCAATAACTAGAGGGGAAGCAAAAAGATTGTCCACCGGAATGTCAAAAAAGCCCTGTATCTGGTCGGAATGTAGCTCCATAGTAAGTATACGGTCCACTCCTGCAGCCTGTAACATATTTGCAACTAATTTTGCGGAAATAGGCACACGTGGCTCAACTTTTCGATCCTGGCGGGCATAGCCGTAATAAGGTATGACGGCAGTGATGCGCTGCGCTGAAGCGCGCATGGCTGCATCCACCATAAGAAGCAATTCCATAATATTGTCATTGGCCGGGTTGCTTGTGGATTGAATTAAAAAAACATCAACGCTTCGTACGTTTTCAAGGATTTTGACTGAAATTTCACCATCCTTGAATTTTTTAATTTCAATTTCAGAGAGTTCAATACCTAAATAGCGTGCTATTTCCTGTGCTAAAAGGGAATTTGATGTTCCTGAAAATAGTTTTATTGGATATATCATAATAACCTTTTTTAAAATTAGTTAAATTTAGAAATTATATCTTCAAGTTTTGCTAATTCCTCTTTTGAATTAATACCACTGCCCTGGGTTGGGTCATCTAGCTTTATAATTTTAACGGTAGTGCCAGTTGACCGGATATACGTTAACGCATCAGGAAGATAATATTCCCGCTGCGCATTTTTGGTAGTAACGGTTTTTAAGCCCTGGAAAAGAAGCGATGATTTAAATGCATAGGTTCCTGTATTAACTTCTCGAATAGCTTTTTGCTCAGGGGCTGCATCCTTTTCTTCTACAATTTTTAGCAGGTTTCCATATTCATCACGTATGATTCGACCATAGCCAAATGGATTTTCAAGTTCCATGGTAAGCACAACAGCTCCCGTTTTTGGGTCATTAGCTGTGGCAACAAGCATTGAAAATGTTTCAGGTTTAATTAAAGGCACATCACCACAGGCAACAATAACAATGCCAGTATACCCCTGCAATGCTTGTTCAGCCTGCATAACTGCATGTCCGGTTCCAAGCTGCTCTTTCTGCCATACAAATTGCGCCCTGTTTCCTATTGCCTGAATGACATCATCACCTCTGTAGCCAACCACTACAATGATATCCTCTTCTTTAAGGCCTGCGTGTATCAAATTATCAATAACATGAAGAACCAGTGGCTTACCACTCAGCCGATGTAATACTTTAGGCATTTCCGATTGCATTCGTACGCCCTTACCCGCAGCAAGCACAATAGCTTTACAGTTACTATCCATATATTGTACCAATAAAAAATAAAAAATCTGAGGTGCCAGGATTCGAACCTGGGAATGCCGGGACCAAAACCCGGTGCCGTACCGCTTGGCTACACCTCAATTATTAGATATAATATAGTAAAATTTTTTATTATATCATTAATAATTTAGTAAAAAAAACCTGTGAAAATCGTGATTGAATCTGGTTGTAAACATGTTGAGCACTACTTTTATCAGAAAAAAGTGCAAAAATTGCAGATCCACTTCCTGTTAACTGAATAAAGTCAGGGTCAAAACGTTTCAGGGTATTATATACATTAACAAGCCCTGGATTTTTGTTAAGTATAATCTCCTGGAAGTCATTTTTAAATATTTTCAGCAATGACTGGCTATCGCTTTTATTCCATAATGAAATAATATCATCTTTACAGGAAGATACTATCTGGGATCCGCGTCTGAGAGCAGCATACGCTTCTTTCGTATTGCAATGAATTTCATCGTAGATAATAATTGTATGTGCAGGCAGATCTATCGGTTGAAGCGGTGTGACTATTTCGCCTATGCCCTCGCACAGTGCAACATTCCCGTTAAGGCAAAAGGGCACATCAGCCCCAATTGTATGAGCTATAGCCATAAGTTCATTTGTGGTAAAGCGATGCAACATATTGTTAAGCAGAAGCAATGTAGCTGCTGCATCAGTACTGCCCCCGGCCAATCCTGCCTGGGATGGTATGTTTTTTTGAATGGCGATAGCAACCTGCAATCCTATGCCGGCATGGTGGCAATACATTGCAACAGCTTTTGCAATGAGATTTTGCTGAACAGGAATGTTTTCCATAACAGATGCATTGCGACCACCAATACACTGCAGTGAGATTGTAACCGTGCCAGGTTTACACACTTCACATTGCTCAAGTTGTAAAAGATCAAAAATATCTACTTTTGCCATGATGCTACAGATATTATGGTAGCCATCAGGCCTTTTATTCAATACTTCAAGATGAAGATTTACTTTTGCGTAGGCTTTTATACTATTAATCATTTAATAGCGCTTTGTCATTACAGAATGGCAAATCTATAATTTGGCTGTTTTCCTGTCAAGTAATTAATATAAATGGGTAATGTGCCAATTGCAACTTCACGTTTGAAGGGCAACATATAGACTTGCTTAGACCTGCATTAACAATTTCATAAATCATCTATGTCTTTATCGGGCTAGCGGCAAAGATTTTCTTTATAAGTAAAAAGATTGAATTATGAGTTCAGATACTATAAAAAAGTGTAATCGCAGTATATCGCAAAATTATTTCACTATAGTGGTATATAATACGGTGCAAATCCTGATGAAAATAATGATGGGTATGATGTATATGCTTCCTAAAAAGATACGTGATAGCGTCTCCGCAATTATGGTGCAAAAATGGAGAGTTACAGCAGGTAAAGATCATCCAACAATTGCAATGAATATTACCAATATGGAATTAATTTTGTGCCTCAGGGAATAAATAAGCCCTGATTGCCTGTTCTGATGAATATCGCGGATTAAACCCAAGTACTTTTTGAATTTTATCAGCATTCATTGAAAGCGGATATTGAATATACGTCAACTGGCCTGGGCCAAAAGGCAGAAGGTGCAGTGTATAAAAGGCTGAAACAATTGGTTTCATAATGCCTTCCGGTATTTGTACAAGAGGTTTTCCAGCAACCTTTGCCATTTCATCATAACGCAAACCGTTGTCGGCAGCAAGGTTAAAAGTACCCTGTACATTTTTTGTCAAAGCTAAGTAAAATGCTTCGGCTGCATCATCTTCATGGATAAATTGCATTATGGGGTTATACCCTTTAAAGCCCAGTATAAATGGCTGCTTTAATGATTTAGCTACGGCGCTTTTGCAGTGAGGCCCCATTATAATGCAGGGGCGCATGATGACAACTTTTATTTTTGGGTTGTCTTTAGCAAACTGTGCAACCTTGTGCTCAATTTCAACTTTATGTATGGCATAGGTAAAGCCGGGAGTTGGCCGCAATGGAGCTGCTTCGTCAAGATAATCGGGTGTATCAGGGAAAAATCCATATGCACAGTCGGAACTCGCAATGACAAATTTAATGGCTTTTGCAGCGGCAGTGGCATGCAGTACATTTTGAGATCCTAATATATCAATTTCATATTCCAGTTTATAATCTCGTGTAGGATTTGAAAGATATGCTAAATGCAATACATCAGTAACCTTATGATTAATAAAAATGTCTTTAAGCCTCTGACCATCCCTGATATCGCAGTGTTCGTATACAAAATGAGTTGGAAGGGATGTATCCGGCTTAATGATATCTGTACATACTATCTTTGAATAAAATTTAGATTTTTTTAGCCTTTCTACGACACGCGAACCTACATACCCAAATGCACCGGTGATTACAAGTATTCGTTTTTTTGTTTTCATAATATATTTTCCTTTGTTATATAGTGTCTCAATGGTAATAAAAGAATATGGAAAGTATCAATAATATTTTTTATATTTTTTCAGTGTTAATTCCTAAATGTATATTTATGTACAAATAATAGAAAAAGTACACTTCAGCCGCCTTCGGTGGCGGAAGTGTACATTGTTTTTATAGTATATAATTTTTAAGGAATAAATACTGATATTATTTTTGTATTGCAAATGTTATGTTTATAAGCAATAATACTATTGTGGTGAGAGTCTGAATAGCATAGGGTGAAAATATTCTTTTTTTAAAGGGGGGCTTTATATGAAATATATATTCTTTTTGATGGTTTTGATCCATGGCCTTATTCATATTCTTGGGTTTTTGAAATCCTTGGGGTATGCAATTCCTCAATTACCGCCTATCAACAAGATTACCGGTATAGTGTGGTTGGTAGCTAGCATTGCAATGGTAGCGGCAGCTTTTATGTATATTACTGATAATACCGTGTGGTTAATGACAGGAACTATCGCCATACTTGTATCACAGGTTTTAATTATTCTTAGCTGGCAGGAAGCAAAATTTGGTACCTTGCCCAATATTATCATTCTGATTGCTATAGTAATTGGATGTGCGATGTGGTTTTTTGATCATCAGGTTGAAAAAGAAATACAAGCTATACTGGCACAGGAAGCTGCATATTCTGCGCAACCCGAAAAAATAATTATAACTGAAAATATGATTACGCGCTACCCCGCGCCGGTACAACGATGGCTCAGATACTCTGGTATAGTGGGTAAGGAAATGGCTAGAACTGTGTACATTACACAAAAAGGTGAAATGAGGTTAAACCCCGGACAATCAAAATGGTTTACATCATATTCACAACAGTACTTTACTGTTAGCATCCCTGCATTTATCTGGAAGGTTAATATGGATTTATATTCACTTCCCGTTATTGGCAGGGATATGTTTGCCAATGGAAAAGGAGAAATGAAGATAACATTATTAGGGCTTATACCAATAGCAGTAGCTGGAAATAATGTAAAGATTCACCAATCAGCTTTGCAGCGGTTTCTGGGTGAAATATCGTGGTTTCCACAAGCTGCACTCAAGCCCTATATAAGGTGGGAAGCAATTGATGATTCACGTGCTAAAGCAACAATTGAGTATATGGGGGTAACAGGCAGTGCTGTGTTTCATTTTAACAGAAAAGGTGAACTGGTTAAGTTTGTAGCAATGAGATATAAAGACATCAATGATGAAAAGCCTACAGAATGGATTGCTGCTGTTAAGAGGTATGGCCAATTTCAAGGAATAAAAATTCCAACAACATTGGATGCTACATGGATGCTGGGGGAAGGTCCTTTTACATGGTACAGGTTTAAGATTATTGATGTAAGATATCAGTAGCAATGTTGTTATTCAGTAAAATGTGCCTGTTATGAGTGAGAATTTATTTCTATTGTTGTTATTTTCACACATATGCAGTATATTATAATAATTAAGTATTTAAGAGGAATCTTAATATGCAAAAAAAACTCATTACAGGCATACAGCATACTTCATTGCAGGTGGTGCAGGATGTTTTACAAAATGTGCAGGGTATTCATCATATAGAGTATAAAAACAAAAAATATAATATTGAGTACGATAGCTCCGTTATCAGTCCCGGGCAGATACTAAAAGCCTTAGAGGCAGCCGGCTTATATGTGGAAAAAGAGATACTGCAAGCTTCTATTGGCGGGATGAGTTGTGTAATGTGTTCAAAAGCGGTAACACGTTCAGTTATGGATTTAGAGGGCATTCTTGATGTGAGTGTTAACTATGCAACGGGAAAAGCTACAGTAATTATTACTCCGGATATTGTCAATATTGAAGATATTAAGACAAAGGTTGAAGATGCAGGATATCAATTTTTAGGATCAGATGACAATCAGCAAAAGCCTTCAAATCTTAGAATAATGCAGATTATTACAGGGCTTGTTGCGGGTACTGTGCTCATGGCTATGATGTATGTACCGGTAACGTATTTTCATTGGCTTATCGCTGGGATGTCTGTGCCGGTATTTGTATTTATAAGCTATCATATTTTTGTTCATGCCTACCATGCACTCAAAAACAGGGTTTTATCCATGGATGTGATGTATGCCATGGGCACGGGAGTATCGTTTGCTGCTAGTGTATGTGCAACATTAGGCATTTTGCCGCATGAGTTTTTTGTGTATGAAACAGCAATCTTTCTGGCAACATTCCTTAATGTTGGAAAGTATTTGGAGGATAGGGCAAAGTCCAAAACATCAGGGACCATTAAAAAGTTACTATCGCTTAAACCTGACACAGCTTTAGTTATCCGTGAAAACAATGAAATTGAAATTAAGGCTGAAGACGTTATAGTAGGGGATAGTGTCATTATAAAGCCGCAGTCCAGAATTCCTGTTGATGGCGTTATTATAAAAGGTGCCGGGTATGTTGATGAATCCATGATTACAGGTGAATCGGTGCCGGTGTATAAGAAAGAAGGTGATAGGGTTATTGGTGGAACGTTGAATAAAAACAACCTGCTTATTATACAAGCACAGGTGCTAGGCAGTGATTCTGTGCTATCACGGATTATTTCACTGGTACAGCAGGCTCAAGACTCTAAGCCGGCTATGCAGCGATTTGCAGACAGGGTTGTGGGGTATTTTATTCCTGTGATACTGTTTATTGCTGTGGCAGATAGTGCAGTGTGGTATGTAAGTACCGGCAATGCTATGTTTGCGTTTCAGGTACTTGTGGCGGTTATTGTAATAGCCTGCCCTTGTGCATTGGGGTTGGCAACTCCCACTGCGGTGACTGTTGGTCTTGGCAGAGGAGCAGAGTTGGGTATTCTTATAAAAAATGCTGAAGCCATTGAGCAGGCAAGTAATGTAACAACAGTTGTATTTGATAAAACGGGGACACTTACCACAGGCAATCTCTCTGTTGTTGATATTGTAACATTTCACGAAGATGAGGATGGACTTATTTCACTGTGCGCCTCATTAGAACGGTATGCCAATCACCCCGTTGGGGATGCGGTTGTACTACATGCTAAAAGCAAAGGTATACTCCTTGTGGATGCAGAAGAGGTGAAGGTTTTTGAAGGAAAAGGTATCATGGGTACTGTAGCTGGCAGAAGTATTATTGCCGGAAATGTGTCCTTTATTAGAGAACAGGGGATTGATACTAAAGATTTAGAACATGATATCAGCAAATTTGAAAAGCAGGGTAAAACCGTGCTGGTTGTTGCCGATACAAAGCCATTGGGTATTATTACGCTGCAAGACAGGCCAAAAGAGGAAGCACAGGTTACATTACAAAAGCTAAAAAAAAGGGGTGAAAAGACAATAATGATTACCGGTGATAACAGATCCGCAGCGTACGCTATTGCTGGTGAAGTTGGTGTTGACGCTGTGTATTTTGATGTTACGCCTGAAGCGAAGATGACCATTGTAAAGCAACTACAAAACGATGGTGATATTGTGGCTTTTGTAGGGGATGGCATTAACGATGCACCGGTGCTGGCTCAAGCTGATATTGGTATTGCCATGGGTGGAGGTACTGATGTTGCCATTGAAGCTGGTGATGTGGTATTGCTGCGTAACAAACTTGGTGATGTGGCTGTTTATTTTGATTTAGCAGTAAAGATTATGCAAAGGATAAAGCAAAATGTCTTCTGGGCATTTGCATACAATATGCTGCTGGTTCCTGTTGCAGCAGGAATTCTGTATCCATTTACAGGATTTTTAATTAAACCGGAATTTGCAGGTGCTGCAATGGCCTTAAGTTCAATCACTGTGGTTAGTTTGTCACTTGCGCTTAAAAAGTTCAAACCGGATCAATCAGTGTAAGCAGGGTGTCTTTTATCCATTGGGGGAGGTCACCGTAATCATCAAAACTGCATAATGCACCTAAATAGATTTTGTAACTCTGGCCATGAAATTTTTTTTCGAAATTCTTTTCTATATAATCTTTGCCCCATTGATTTTTTGAATATAAAAATGCGGCATCGAAAGGATCTTTAGGGTCAATTCTTCTTCCTGCAACATAAACTTTATTTAAAAAAAGATCTATATCACTGGCCAGGATGATATCGTTCTTTTTTTCAGTTTTTTCAAGATTTTCAAAAGGAAAAAAGACAAAAGATACTTTAATGCCATTAATGAAAAAGTCAATATTGTCTTCCATTCTTTGCCATGAATCAATGTGGTTTTTAAATAAGCCTGTCATTTTTTGTGATAATCTGTTGTATGAGAAAGCCTTGAAGCTGAAAAAATCAAGATCATAACTGGTACGATGATTATACTTGAACATAATAGCTGTTCCACCAGCTAGGTAAAATTTGGGGAAATAATGTTGGATTTGTTGAGCTAAGCTAATTATATTTGTCTCCATGGAGTTTGTTCCAGTATACTATCCAAAATTTTACTCCTCGTCGTATATCGGGATATCGGTTAATTATATCAGTTGTTTCCTCAGGATACGTTGAATATATATATTTAATTTGATCAAAGTTGCCATATTGTAGTACTCTTAGTATTAATTTTTCAAGTGGCGCAACAGTATCTTCATCCCATAAAAAATTTTTTACATTGGTAGGAATATTGACTTTCTGCACATATTTCCATTTGATACGAAGCAACTGTTTATTCTGGCTCATTATTGCATTTTATTTCCATAAAGCTTTACTGCAAGTATAATCATGCGCTTACAATTTGCAATTATATTTTTGAAAGAGTTTCTCATGATTGTACCTTCAAATTATTCTCTAGAAAGCAATTCCTGCTTGACTTTGTTTTTGTAATATAATAAGGCATTAGCGATATATCATTGGAGGTTGTCATGTATCCGGATTTAAAGGGTAAAAATGTAGTTGTTACTGGAGCTGGCAAAGCAACTGGAATTGGTTTTGCTATTGCCCGTGAACTTGCCACAAATGGAGCTAATGTCATTATAGCTGATTTAGGAAAAGGAACTATTGGCGATACCACAATGCTGGCAGGGCAGTTAAGCCAGATGCAGCAGTTAGCGACACAGTTACAAAATGAATATTCAGTGAAATCCCATGCTGTGCCATGTGATGTTACCGTTGAGCAATCTGTTGATGAATTTGCGGTTAAAGTTGCTGAATTGTTTGATTGCGTACACATCCTGTGTAATAATGCAGGTGCTGCATTTGGTGTTCCCAGTGCTATCCATACCTATGATGATGAAGCATGGCTTAAGACCATTGATGTAAATCTCCATGGCACTTTCAGGGTTTCTAAAGCACTTGTGCCACTCATGAAACAGGGGGGTGCCATTATTAATACTGCTTCACGGGCTGGTAAATTTCCTGCCATGTTCAACGGTGCGTATTCTGTTTCCAAGGCAGGAGTAATTATGCTCACCAAGGTCATGGCAAAGGAACTGGCAGGTGTTGGGATACGAGTTAATGCTATTTGCCCGGGGCAGATTAATACTGACCTGGAACGCTGGCGTTTTGAACTTGAAGCTAAGGTATTTAATACAACGCCTGAAGAGCGGGAAAAGGTAATGTGTCAGAGTATACCGCTTAACAGGATTGGAACACCAGAAGAGGTTGCAAAGCTTGTTGCATTTTTAGCTTCTGATGCCTCATCATATATAACAGGGCAGGCCATTAATGTCTGTGGCGGTCAATTAATGGAATTATAAATTTTGGAGGATTATATGACACATGCAGCACAGTTGGTAGTGGAAGCATTGCTGGATAAAGAAGTTCAATATGTTTTTTCATTAAGTGGAGGGCATATAACGCCAATATATCAATATTTAGAAAATTCTGAAATTACTATTTTTGATACGCGACATGAACAGGCTGCAGTTTTTATGGCTGAAGCCTGGGGACGTTTAAGTCGCAAACCAGGTGTTGCGCTTGTCACAGCTGGCCCGGGCTTTACCAATGCCCTGACAGCTATTGCCAATGCACGGTTGTCTAATGCACCGCTTTTGCTCATAGCTGGATGTGTTGGATTGGAAAGCAATGATAAATTAGATTTACAGGATATGAAGCAATTGCCTGTCATTGAGCCGATGGTAAAAAAGGCTTTTGTATGCCATAAGCCCGAGCGTGTGTACGAGTATGTTGATATGGCCTATAGAACTGCATGTTCCGGTAGGACGGGGCCGGTATATTTAGAACTGCCGGTTGATGTACTCAATGCAACGCCGGATGAAGCAAAAATAAAGAAAACCAATACCAATATTATTTCAAAGCCATGCGACAGCAATGCAGCTATTGAAGTGATTGAACTGTTGCAGCAAAAGAAAAAGCCTATCATCATTGCCGGCAGTGGTGCCTGGTACGCTGATGCTTCAAAAGCTTTGATTAAATTTGTTGAGAGCACAGGTATTCCTGTTTTTACCAATGCAAGTGGAAGAGGTGTTGTTCCTGATACCCATCCATTGTGTTTTGAATCATCATTAGCTATACGTCCCGGAGCAGCGCTGTATGCTAATTTCAATGCTGATATGGTGATACTGCTGGGTAACCGGGTAAGCCTGTATTATATATTTGGCGATATCTTTAATAAAGATGCCACTTTAGTTCAGGTTGATATTGAACCTGAAGAGATAGGACGCAACCGCAGTATACACAAGGGGATTGTCAGTGATGTTGCAGCATTTATAGATGAGTTAAACCGAATAATTGAACAGAAGAAAGTGAATGTTAAAGAGCAATTTGCTTCATGGGTTAGTGAATTGAAGAAAGCCGATGAGGATAGCAAAAAACAGGCACAAGAGCAGTGGCTGAGTAATGCTGTGCCCATTCATGCTATGCGTGTTGCATATGAAGTAAACCAGATAATGGAAAAGGAAGATGATGTTGTGATAAGTGATGGCGGGGATGCGCAGATATGGATGGGTATGACACGGACTGTAAAAAAAGGTGGGACATACTTAGATTCTGGATTATATGGTTGTTTAGGTGTAGGCATACCATTTGCAAATGCGGCAAAGCTGTATTATAAAAATTCGCGGGTTGTTCTTTTTACTGGTGATGGCTCATTAGGATTCAATTTTATGGAAATTGAAACTAGTATTCGCAAAGGCCATCCTATAACTATTGTTGTCAGTAACGATTTGGGATGGGGGATGATCCGGCACAGCCAGGTTTTACGTATGGGACATCCGGTAAAAGAAGGTACTTACATAGGAAATATCCCATATCATAAGCTGGTGGAATCACTGGGTGGGAAAGGGTATTATGTTGAAAAACCAGATGATATCAAACCAGCTATCGTTGATGCTTTACAAAGCAACACTGTGGCGCTGGTCAATGTCATGACTGATCCAGATACAATCAGTCCTGGCAGCGTGGCGCTGGCCAACCTGGGTGGATATAAAGCTTAATTATTTGCTAAAGATTATATGTAATGACATGATAAAAAGTATTATGCCAAAGACACGGCGTAATGTTTCAGTATTTAACGATACAGCAATTTTCCCACCAATATAGCCACCAATGACAAAACCTAACGCAAGGGTTATGGCTACGGGTATATTGACATTGCCAGATTTGTAATATTCGTATGCTGCCAGTATGCCGATGGGAGGTATCATGGCAGCCAGCGTTGTCCCTTGCGCTAAATGTTGATTAAATTTAAGCAAGTATATAAGTGCAGGAATCATAATAATTCCACCCCCAATGCCCATTAATCCTCCTAAAATGCCAGCTGATAATCCAATTATACTGGTGATAATTAACATAGGTGATTCTCCTTTAAAAAATATATATTGACCAATGAGGACAGATAGTATGGGATAATGTCAAGTTATATAAGAAATCAACATACACTTATGAAAAATATTGGCATCATTATAACCTGTGAACATGCGGGAAATCGTGTCCCCAATGCATTGCGCGATTGTTTCACTGACAGTGCGATACTTTCTACCCATCGGGCGTATGATATTGGAGCACTGCAGATGGCACGCATCATTGCAAAAATTTTAGAGGCACCGTTGTTGTATACTACTATCACCCGATTGGTAGTTGATTGCAACAGGTCTATAGGTACTGATGAGCTTTTCTCAGAATTTACAAAAGATAGCAATATTTTTTTAAAAAATGAGATTGTTAAGCGTTATTATACTATATATCGAAGTAAAATTGAAAAAACGGTAAACACAATGGTGCAGGGCACAAACTGTGTATTTCATATTTCGTTGCACTCATT
>Ga0308390_1000922_pt1 | contig 19955 bp, 14 predicted proteins | sample Hotspr2Sample149_FD_202358 | JGI IMG/M metagenome (GOLD analysis project Ga0308390, IMG submission 202358) | Hot spring phototrophic mat microbial communities from Mushroom Spring, Yellowstone National Park, Wyoming, United States - 20040719_149 ...
ACAGATTTTTCGGGAAGTGAAAACCGATAAGTTTTGCGTGAATGATTCAGTAGCAGTGCCTTATTTTCAGCAAGCAAATGCAAGACGAAGCAGTGCGACACTCTTCACGATTCAAGTTCCGAACAACATGAACACCTCTTTCCAAGCCGCCTTTGAGCAAGTGAAAACATTAGTTGCCGATTTCAAGGCAAATGAATTAGCATACCTTGAACCCGCTTACTCCGAAGCACAAGTTCGGCAAGATTTCATCGATAAGTTTTTCACAGCACTTGGCTGGGACGTTGCACACACCGCTCAAAAAAATCCCTATGAACAGGAAGTCAAAATTGAAAACCGTGTCAGCATGCAAGGCTCGCAACGCCGCGCCGATTATGCCTTTTTCCTTGCGCCAAATTTTAGAGATGTCAAGTTTCTCGTTGAAGCCAAAAAGCCCTCGTGCAACCTCAAAAACGCTGACGACTACTTTCAAACCATCTGCTACTCGTGGAACCGCAACGCACCCGTCGCCGTCCTTACTGACTTCAAAGAACTGCACATTCTCGATGCACGCTTCAAACCGAGCATCGCCCATGCACTCGAGCGCGGCATCAAGGTGTTTCACTATTCCGATTATCTAAACGAAGAAACCTTCGCTGAAATCTACTTTCTTTTCAGTCGCGAAGCCGTTGCAAATAACTCGCTGGAAAAGTTTGCAGAATCGCTCCCGAAGCCCAAAGGCATTAAAAAAAGCGCGCTCAAAGATGGTTATCAAAAGGTCGATGAGGCTTTCTTGGAAACGCTTGATGAGTGGCGCGAAACGCTTGCCAAAAATTTCAAAGCGAAAAATCCCGCGCTCAATGGCGAAGCCCTCACCGAAGCCGTTCAGCGCACGCTCGATCGATTAGTCTTCACGCGCTTTCTCGAAGACAAGCAAATCGAAGAGCCAATGGTCGAGCATTTCGGCAATAAAGGCGATTCGTGGAAAGCCTTCCGCGCCCATTGCCGCGAACTCGAGCCCAAATACAACGGACTCGTGTTCAAACCGCATCCGATTATCGACCGTGAGGACTTCGTTCCGCCCGATGAAAAAGTCTTCAGCGACATCTGCAAAGAACTCTCTGGGTCAGAGTCACCTTACAACTTCGCTGAAATTCCGATTGCGATTCTCGGTAGCATTTATGAACGCTTTTTGGGCAAGGTGGTGAGCGTTTCGGAAAAGCGCGCCAAAGTGATTGAAAAGCCCGAAGTGCGAAAAGCAGGCGGCGTCTATTACACGCCTGAATACATTGTGCGCTACATCGTCGCCGAAACCGTCGGCAAACTCATTGAGGGCAAAACGCCTGATGAAATTTCCAACATGGCATTTGCTGACATCGCTTGTGGCAGTGGCTCGTTTCTGATTGAAGTCTACGACTGCCTTATCAAGTATCACGAGCGGTATTATTTGCAACACCCTGATAAAATCAAAAAAGGCGATACCGAAATCCGAAACGGCGAACTCAAACTCTCACTCAAAAAACGCCGCGAGATTTTGATAAACAACATCTTCGGTTGCGACATCGACTACCAAGCCATCGAAGTCACGGAACTTTCACTCTACCTCAAACTCTTGGAAGATGCGACCACCAACGATGCGTATCAATTCAGTTTGCTCAAAGAAAAAATCTTGCCCGATTTGAATCGCAACATCATTTGCGGCAACGCACTGATTGAGACAGACATTTTAGACAACTCGCTCTTTGAGCCCGAAGCAGAACGCAAACTCAATCCGATGAACTTCGAAGATGCTTTTCCACGCATGATGAAGCGCGGCGGCTTCGATGCGATTGTCGGCAATCCGCCATATGTGCGCGCGGCTTTGATTGATGAGCCCGTGAAGCAATATCTATCGAAGCATTATGACGTTGCCGTAGGTCAGTTCGATTTATACACAGTGTTTATTGACCGTGCGCTTTCGCTGATAAAAGCAAAAGGGTATCTGGGATACATTGTGCCACGATTTCTAATGTTCAATTTGGACTCGCAAAGGCTGCGCGAGAAACTGCTTTCACTCCATGTGGAAAAAATTGTAGAGGCAGGAAAAGCATTCAAAAATGTGGACACCGAAGCCTGTATTCTAACAGTCAAAAAAGAATCAGTGGATGGCTACAAAATCCAAATCTATCAAAGAGACAATGAGAAGTTTTCGTTTGTTCAAAGCATTTACCCCAAAGTCTTTAAGACACTGCCGAACAAGATTTTCAATGTGCGTTTGACTCAACAGTCGTTCAGAGTATTACAAAAAATTTTGCATGCAGGAAATTCTCTCAAAGAGGTGGCAAGGATAAAGCGAGGCATGGAGATAGGCAAAAGCACAATCCGTAGCACGAAAAACGGTGTTCCCGTGTTGATTGGAGAAGATACAAATCGCTATCACATCGCTTATCAAGGCACAGTGGCACCATCAAATCACAAAGAGGTAAAACGGCTATCTCATGAGCATAGAAGCGAAAAAATCCTCATTCGCCGTGTTGCGCCAACTTTAATTGCCGCATTAGACAGCCGAAAATTGTTGTTCACCAAAAATCTCTACTCGGTGATTTCAGAAGATGTATCTATGAAGTATTTGATGGCGTTGATAAACTCAAAAGTGTTGCAATTCTTTTTTAAGTCGTACTTCACAACGAAAAAGGAAGACATTTTCCCTGAAATTCAAGTCTATCAATTAGAGCAACTTCCTATCCCGGTGCGTGACCTATCGGAGCCGTCTGAAAAAGCCGTGCATGACCGAATTGTAAAACTTGTTGAGCAAATGATGTCAGTGAAAGAACGACATGCGGCGGCGAAGTCGGAGCAAGAGCAGTTGCGGTTGGAACGATTGGCGGCAGGGTTAGATAGGCAAATTGATGAAGCGGTGTACGCGCTTTACGGCTTGACCGAAGAAGACATCAACCTGATTGAAGGTGAATCGGACACTGTTTTAACGCGTTGAACGGCATTTTGGCAAAGCAAAGGAATTTTTTTAAGTTGGATTGCACTTTGAGAAAGTAAGCAGTTCCATTTTTATCAGTGCAATTTTACAATTCACAAAGGCTAATCAACACCTTCAAACATTCACGACCATGCCAAAACTTGAAATGAACGGACAAACCTACGAGGCGTTTGTTGACGAATCGCTGTTAGCGGTTGCACGCAAAAACAAAGCACACATTGGTTACACATGCGGCGGAAACGGCTTATGCCAAACCTGTGAAGTGATTGTAGAAAGCGGAATGGACGCACTCTCGCCAATGAACGATGTTGAAAAAGCATGGCTCACGGCGGAAAAACAAAAGAATGGACATCGCCTTGCGTGCCAATGCCAAATTGTTGCGAATAAACCCATCAAAGTGCTGACTCGCGCCGAGAAAGCACGCCAAGTCTTCAATCGTGCATTCAGAGAACAGCCGAAAGAACCGTCAACGCACCCACAAGGTTATGTTGGAGAGTTTTTTACTTGGCTGGGCATTGAAACGCTCTCGCATCTTTCTGCGGTGCCGTTTGTAAGCGTGAATGTGATTCAGCGCGTTATTGATGGCAAACTCACCTTGCAAGCTGTGAGTGACACGATTAACGCCGCCAATGAACGCTTCCCTGAAATCAATCAAATCGTAACGGAAATCACAAGCAATATCCCGAAAATCGCAAGTGATTTAGGCAAAGGCTTGGAGCCTGTTATCAACAGCACAGGCGACTTGCTGAAAAACATCGGCAACGCAGTGTCATCAACCGATTTGAATAAATCACTTGAACCAGTCGTCAACAGCGTCTCTGGTGTGGTCAAAGGATTAACTGATACCGTTGCAAAAGTGATTGGAAGCACAACACAAAGCACGAGTGCGTCGGCACAAGAAGTAACGCCTGTGAAAGTTGAAATCAAAAAATAGTTGTAGAAAGGTAGTGTTGTAGTATGCAGTTAGAAGTAACCATTAAGCGGTTCAATCCTGAAAAAGACAATGCGCCCCACTGGGAAAAGTATCAAGTCGAGGCTGACCCAATGGAGCGCGTGCTTGATGTTCTAAATAAAATCAAGTGGGAACAAGATGGCACGCTCACGTATCGCAAGTCATGTGCGCACGGCGTTTGCGGCAGCGACGCAATGATGATTAACGGTGAAAACCGCCTTGCGTGTGTAACACTGGTCAAAGACCTGAAAACAACAAAACTGAAAATTGAACCTGTGCCTGGTGCATCGGTCATTAAAGACCTAGTGATTGACATGACACGGTTTTGGAAAAGTTACGAAACCATCATGCCTTATCTTTGTAATGATGACCCGCCACCAGAGACAGAGCGATACCAAAGTGCTGAAGACCAAGAGTTGATTGAAGAATCAACACGCTGTATTTTGTGCGGTGCTTGCACATTCTCATGCCCCTCAACATGGAGCGATGAAGAATATCTGGGACCTGCCGCACTACTCAAAGCCTACCGATTCATCTTTGATAGCCGAGACCAAGCCGCCGACCAACGCCTACGCATTATTGACAACAACAAAGGCTTGTGGAAATGCTACACCATTTTTAACTGCGTTCAAGCCTGTCCAAAAGAAATTGATATTACCAAGCACATTTCTGCCTTGAAGCGAAAAGTCGTTAGCGAGCAGTACTAACATCAAGATTGAATCAACGCATTATCGTAAGCGGGTAAAGAGCAGGTTCTAAAGGCTATCGGAGTTTCATTGCCTCTGATAGTCTTTTTTGCTTCGATATCTATCAACTGAAAACCACAATGGGATACACAAGCGATTTCGGATACCAGGAGTTTGATGTAGGACTTGAAACCCTCGAGCGCATCGTCATGAAGAGCGAGAAAAAGATGCACATCGATTTGGGTGTTCCGAAAGAAATAACGCCAGATGAAAAGCGCGTGGCACTCGCCCCTTCAGGCGTGAAAATTGTCGTTCAGCAAGGACATAGTGTTGTTGTTGAAAGAGACGCAGGAATTCACTGCAACTTTACCAATGAAGAATACATTGAAGCTGGGGCAATCGTAGTAAGTTCTGCCGAAGAAGTCTACAAAAAATCAAACCTGATTGTGAAAGTCGCACCGCCACTGCCAAGCGAGTATGACCTTTTACAGCGCGACCAGATGCTCATTTCTGCACTTCATCTTGGGAGTGTTAGAACAGAGTTGATTGAGAGTGTTCTTCGCAAGGGAATTACCGCATTGGCGTTTGAGTTCATTGAAACGCGTGATGGTGAATTGCCAGTCGTGCGTTCAATGAGTGAAATTGCAGGTGCGCTTGCGGTTCAAACAGCCGCAAAGTATTTAGAGACAGGCAATGGCGGACGAGGCATTATTCTTGGTGGTTGTGCTGGTGTGCCGCCCGCGACGGTTGTAATTCTTGGTGCAGGCACGGTTGGACACTACGCCACGCAAGCCGCACTCGGACTGGGCGCACACGTCATGGTTATTGATAAAGAACTCAACCGATTGCGCCGCTTCGAAACCATCTTCAATCGCCGCGTAACCACAGCGATTGCCAATGACCACTACATTTCAAAAGCCGCAAAGATTGCCGACGTAATGATTGGTGCAATGAATCCGCGCGGTAAAGTGATGAGACCGCTTGTTAGCGAAGAAATCGTTATGACGATGCACAAAGGCTCAGTGATTGTTGATGTCTCGATTGACCAAGGTGGGTGCTTTGAAACCAGTCGCCGAACCTCGCACTCTGACCCTGTGTTTGTCAAATACGGCGTAACGCACTACTGTGTGCCGAATATGCCTTCGGCTGTTGCCCGAACAGCCTCATATGCACTCACCAATGCACTGATTCCGTTCATTCTCAAAATCGGTCAATACGCCAGTCCTTCCGACGCACTGTGGAAAAGCACGAGTCTCCGCAATGGGGCTTACGCCTACAAAGGCTATCTCACGAAAAAAGTCCTTGCCGACCTTTCAGGACTGACCTTCCGCGAAATTCAAATGTTGCTGGCTACTGACTTGTAACAAAAAAGGAACGGTTGAATCTCCCCTTCAATCAAAATCCAACAAGAAAACTTACAGAGCATAACTAATGAAACAAAGTTATTTTTTCAGAAGGTCACGAATTTCCGTCAGGAGTTTAACATCAGCAGGAATTTCAGGCGGAGTCGCAGGCTGTTCTTCTGACTTTGTTTGCAAACGATTGATGGTGCGGATAAGCAAAAAAAGCACAAACATAATGATAAGAAAGTCAAACAAGGCTTGTAAGAACTTTCCGTAATTAATCGTAACAGGCTTTGCATCGCCAATCGAGTCATTGAGGTTGATGACCAAACTGGAAAAATCAACCCCTCCAATAAGCAGACCAATCGGCGGAGTAATAACATCCACCACAAGCGAGTTAATAACCTTTCCAAATGCAATGCCAATCACGACTCCAACTGCAAGGTCAATGAGATTGCCTCGCAAAGCAAAGTTTTTGAACTCTTGAAGAAATGGCATAGTGCAATTCCTTTCTGTGAGTTGATTATGAGAATTGTTAATTACAATGTTCTTTGACAAGAATGCCGTTAATGATGACTTGACAAACATGAGAGGTGTATTCAAACGGGTCGCCGTCAAAGCAGACAACATCAGCATCTTTGCCTTTTTCAAGTGAGCCAACTCGATTAGAAATGCCGAGAATTTCTGCCGCATCAATCGTAATGGTGCGAAGTCCATCTTCGAGAGAAAGTCCATTTGCAACTGCCAGTGCGGCTTCATAAAGCACTAAACGAGTTTTTGGAACATAACTTTCGTAGCCTGATTGAAGCGCAAATTTTATCCCTGCTTGTTTGAGTTTTGCCGCTGTCTCAAACGAAGCATTGCGCGTGTCGCCGTAAGTGCGCACCATTGTTGGGTGAAGAATCACAGGCACATTAGCGGCTTTGAGTTCATCTAAAACGAGGTAGGCTTCTGCCACGCCGTCCAAAATCATCTTGAATCCAAACTCTTTTTGCAGGCGAAGTGCTGTCATAATGTCAGGGGCTTTATTTGCCGTAACCAGCGCAGGAATTTTTCTATCGAGAATATCGGCGAGGACTTCCAACTTTAAATCTCTTGTTGGACGTTTTGAAGGGTCTTTGCTGTTCATCTTTCGAGCATAGTCTTGGGCTTCAATGAACTTTTCGCGAAGCATTGCAACACCTTTTGAACGTGTGCCGGGCTTTTGAAAATTATCCTGCACCGTTGCACCAAGCGTAAAGGCAACAGCAGAGACAGGCTTGACAAGGGCTTGCTCAACGGTCGAGCCATGTGTTTTAACAATCATGGTTTGACCTGAAATCAGCGCGCCTGTGCCATGCCCTGTGTGAAGTGTTGTGATACCAAAGTCGCGCAAAAACCCAACAAGACTTTCATTGGCATTGTAAGCATCAACGGCGCGAAGTTCAGGCTGAATGGGGTCAGATTTTTCCAACTGGTCTTGGTCGTGATTGTAATTGAAAATGCCTGAAAGCCCAACAACGCTATGCGCATCAATCAGTCCAGGCGTAACCACTTTTGCCGTGATGACTTTGTAATGAGTGGGAATCGAAATCTCGGTTGCTGAACCGACGCGCTCAATTTTGCCGCCGCTGATGAGCACAACGCCGTTTTGAATCGGTGCGCCTGCCATCGTGTAAATCACATCGCCTTTTACAGCAAGTTGTGCAAGCGAAGATTGAAACGAGAGATAGGAGAAAAACAGCGTGCAGAACAAAAGCCGCTGAATGTTCATCGCTCGCCTCCTTCGTTTTGCATCACGCTTTGATAGTGATTAAACACTTCGCCACGATACACTTGATAGCCGCCAACCGCATACTTGTAATCATCAGGATTACTTCGGTCAAATCGCTTCTCGCCTTCAACCCAAGTTTCAAGCACTTTGGTATAGACACTGAACGGACTTCCCGAGAGAATCACAAAGTCAGCATCTTTGCCGACTTCAAGCGAGCCAATGCGTTTTTCCAAGCCGAGCATACGCGCACCTGCAAGCGTTAAGCCCTCGAGGGCTTTTTGTTCGGACATTCCTGCACGCACGCCAAACGCCGCCGAGCGCATAAACAGCCGCGAATCCGTAATGCCATCATCAGTATGAAAAGCAACATCAACGCCCGCTTTTTCCAAAATGCCGCCTGTTTCGTAGCGTAGTTCCGACGCTTCCAATTTTCCGCCAGGGGAATCAATTACAATGATAGAGCAAGGGACTTTGGCTTCGGCGATTTCATTTGCTACCTTCCAACCCTCGCTGACGTGATGCAGAACGACTTTGTAGCCAAACTCTTTGGCAATGCGAAGCACCGTGAGAATATCATCAGCGCGATGCGTGTGATGTTGAACGATGCGTTTGCCTTCCAACACTTCAACTAACGCTTCCAACTCTAAATCGCGCTTTGGCATTTTGTCAGGATTGCCCGCCGCGTCTTTCAGTTTTTTTTGATAGTCTTGGGCTTTGATAAAAATACTGCGAATCATCGCGGCTGACTTTGCGCGTGTTCCGGGAAAAACGCCACCGCGCATCGGGTTTGTGCCGTTTGCCATTTTGATTCCGCCACAAATGTCCTTTGTCTCATCGTTGCAGAAAAGCATTTGGGAGACGGTATTGGCGTTGCGGAGTTTGAGATAAACGGTCTGACCGCTGAGCAAATGTCCTGACCCAGGCATCACGTTGACCGTTGTAATGCCGCCTGCAAGGGCTTTTTTGAAAGTGTCGTTTCGAACATCGATCGCATCTAAAATGCGCACGCTGGGGTGAATGGGTGCAGAAGCATCGCCACCATCGCCGCCGCCGATGTGCGAGTGCGTATCAACAAATCCTGCCGTAATGATTTTGCCGCTGGCGTCAATGCGCGTGGCATCAGAAGGGATTGCAACATCATTTCCAACTGCAAGAATTTTTCCGTTCTGAATCAGAAGCGTGCCGTTTTGAATCGGCGGCGATGAAATGGGATAAATCGTCGCGCCCGTAAAGGCAATCGGCTTGGATTGCGAAAAAAATGTTTGAGGAAGCAAGAGCAAAACAAGAAACAAAAGAAACCGCTTCATAGTGTTGTTGATGATTAGATGAAATTACGCATTCGAGGTGTGATTGCAATCGTTGTGGCGTGCTTCACAAGTTGTGTTTATCACAAGGTATTGCGTAGCGCAACATCACCCGTCGTGCAATGTCGTATCATTCGAGCGTCGTTTGGTGAAAGGGTTAAGCCGCTTACGCTGAGTAGGTTGAGTCGGAGATGGGGCAGCAGCGTCTCACGAATCCCCAAAAGCGTGAGCGGCGATGATGATAAGTGATAATGTGCTTGTGATTTGAATCATATCCAAGTAAAGTGCCTTCAAGTATTATTGTTGCAGAATTGTGTTCTTTGCCGTCTGAATGCTGATAGGTTGAGTCGCTGGGGCAGCAGCAGCGATTCCCGAGAGCATTCAGCGGTTTTTAATTATGTGTGATTAGTGAGTTTAGTTGTAAGAAAAAAAGAACCTGCAAAAAGCATAGGGATAAAAGAAACTTTGACTATCCGCTTCACGAAAATTTCACCGCTTGAGTTTTGATAGGTTGAGTCGCTGGGGCAGCAGCAGCGATTCCCGAGAAAATTCAACGCGGTGATTTTATTTTTCGAGAAACAAAATGCGTTGATTCAGAGTGAAAGGTCAAAGGCAACGAGGGTATCTTGATTTTTGGTGTAATAAAGCCGATTCTTGCGCACAAAAAATCCATCGGTGAGCAAGCCGCTCATTGAATCGCCAAGTATATCACGATAGATGACTTCACCATCTTCAATCACGGAGAGTATGTATGTCAAGGCTTTGACAGGCGTGCCGTTTTGAGCCAATACCATTTTCTCTGTTTGCTCGTGATAACCGAGAATAGTTGTTGCACCAAGTTCAATGCAATCATATCCTGCGATGAGGTTTTTCCCCGAGTTGGCTTTTTGAGCAAGCGATTTGATACGCTCGAAATCTGGTGAAAAGTGATTGTGCCGTGTTGGGAGTACGACGCCTTGTGCAGTAGCGAAATCCTGCGATTGATTGCGGAACGCATCGGCTTCGCGTGTAGAGACATCACGGAGTTTGTTACCGGTCAAAGCGTCGAGAATGAAGTAGTGTCGTTCTGAAAACGCATCGCTATCCACAGGGCGATAAACGAGTAATTCATGTGCGGCGCGCGCTACAAAACTGATGGATTCATCTTTCCATACAAGCCGAGTCGATGTTGCATCAACCGCCCACAACCCGCGATGTTCGGGAATACGTGGCGCAACGTAGCCGTGCAAGTAAAATAAGTTGTCGTAGACCAGTTCCAATCCAACCCACCACCCTTCGCCAATTTCATTGCCTTGTTCATCTTTGAGCATGAAGTTTTCCCAAAGCGGTTTGCCTGTGTTCGTATCAAGCGAAAGAAACCTAACCTTTCGTTCACTGAAAACCGCGCGGCGTTCGCCCGTGCGATGTTCAATAATCAAATTGCCGTTATCTAAAAATTGCGAAAGCCAAATCGTGCCTTGTTTTTGGAACGACCAAGCAGGGTTGCGTTTCTGCCTAAAAAGGTTCAACATTTCATCAAGGAATTTTTCTAAATCGTGTGTTCGCTAAAAGCCACTCCAAGCCAAGCAATAAGAGTGCAGGAAAAAGAAAGACTAAAAACTCTTCTTTGTATTCGGTGTAGGTTTCGGTTTCGATTTTTGTTTTTTCAAGCAAGTCGATTTCGGTATAGATGCGTTTCAGGCTTTCGTAGTCAGTGGCACGGAAGTATTTGCCGCCAGTTATATCGGCAATGCGTTGGAGTGTGGCGTCATCGACATCAACCTTTTGGCGAATGTAACGTTTGCCGAAAATCGGGTCAATAATAGGATAATTTGCGTAGCCTTGTGTGCCTGCGCCAACTGCATAGATTTTAATGCCGAGAGCCGCCGCAAGTTCTGCCGCTGTAACCGGCTCAATTTCTCCTGCGTTGTTTTGTCCATCAGTCAGAAGCACAATGACGCGACTTTTAGCATTAGAGGTGCGCAAACGATTGACTGCAGTGGCAATCGCCATACCAATCGCCGTGCCATCTTCTTGTAACGAGCCAGCACGAAGTTTGCTCAACATGGAGAGCAAAAGCGGATAATCGAGCGTGAGCGGACACTGCGTAAAACTTCTGCCTGCAAACACCACCAAGCCGATTCTATCGCTGATGCGCTTTCGCACAAAATCCATTGCGACTTCTTTTGCCGCTTCCATTCGGTTTTTTGGCTCAAAATCTTCGGCAAGCATAGAGCCTGATAAATCCATGACCAACATAATATCAATGCCTTCGGAATAGACCGTTTGCTTTTGATTTTCCAAGACAGGACGCGCCAACGCCAAGATGAGTAGCGCAAGTGCAATCATTCTGAATGCAAACACCGCATGCCGAAACTCTTTGAGCCAACCTTGCCGCGCGTTTATGGCTTGCCTGACATCAGAAAAAACAAGTGCCGCACGCTTGCCTCTCTGCTCACGCCACAGGTAGAGCGCAACAAAAAGCGGTATCAGAAGCAAAAGCCATAAAAACTCTTTGTTCTGAAACGCAAAATTGGATTTTGAAAAAAGGTCAAACACAATCGGCTTTCGGATTTAGTTCAAAGTTTTAGATGGTGTTGGCACTTGTTCAAGTTTGGGTATCGTTGCTTCAATAACCGATTTTGAAAGAGTTAAACTTTCGCGAGCCTCAATTTTGCTTGGATAAAACTTGGCGAACTTGACAAGGTCAGCACGCTCAAAAATTTGTCGGTATTGTTCAATCAGTTCTGAATGTAATTTCGTGCGAAGGGCATAGAGAATTTCGGACGTGATTTGTTCCATTGCAGGAATGCGGTAGTAGTCTTCAATGAATTCGCGCAAGATGTCGGAAAGGTCGCTATAAAATTTCTTGTAATCTTCTTGCGACTCGAGTCGATAAGATTCCAACGAAGCCAGTTTTTCAAGTGCAAGTTGATACGGCGGTTTTAGAGGTGAAAGGGGTTGCGGCGTTTTTTTTCGATGTTTTCGCCAAAGCATAAAGAGCCAATAGCCTGCGCCTGCAATCAGCACAAGTGCAAACGCAAATGCCACATAAACCCACATCGGCACTGGAAGCGTTTGAAGTGGCTTAATGTCAGCAATATCTTTCATTGTGGTATCAAGCACCGAGCGCACATAAATCGACTTGGAATCCAGTTTCAAGACAATAGTATCCTGCTGTCCAACTTGGATATAGCGCAAGTCGAGTGGCGGAATAATTTGCAAGCCTGTATCAAAAACGGTGAGCGTGTATTTCCATTGTTCAGTGATAAATCCATCGCGTTCTTCTTCTGAAAGTTTTTTGCGCTCACGAATTTCAAACGGATAAAATGCGACTTCATCAGTGTCGGAAGGAAGTGAGAAAAGTTGGGTATCGCTGTGGGTCAGCGACAGCAAATAAAACACATGGTCGCCAATGAGGCACGTATCAGGGGTGATTTCAACCGAGACTTTGGGCGTTTGCGCAACAGTAGCACAAGGGGCAAGAAGCAAGGAACAAGCAATGAGAAAAGTAAGTGATGACCTTTTCATGCGTTTATGAAGTTATCGACGAAGTTCGCGTTGTTTGAAGAAGGTAGCAAGTGGTCGAATGTAGGATTCATCGGTCGAGACGCTCACCATGTCGATTTGCAATTTTTGAAGGGCGGTTTTGCGCCGCTGTTGAAGTTCTTCCATACGCTTGGTATAGTTCAAGCGAAATTGCTCATCAAACGTATCGGCGATAAAATGCTCACCTGTTTCTGCATCTTCTAATTCTAACAAGCCCACAGCCGGCAATTCGAATTCAGATTTATCAGTGATTTGAATGACAACGAAGTCGTGTTTTTGGTTCATCATGCGAAGTGGCTTTTCGTAGTTGGAATCTATCAAGTCGCTGACAAGAAAAACGATGGCTTTGCGTTTTAAGATGCGCGAGGCAAATTCAACGGCAGTAGCGATGTTCGTGCGTTTGCTTTTGGGCTCAAAGAAGAAAATTTCGCGCAAAATGCGAAGCACATGGGTTCTACCTTTGCGCGGCGGAATGAACAGCTCAACTTGGTCAGTGAAGATAATCAACCCGACTTTGTCGTTATTTTTGATTGCACTGAACGACAGTGTGGCGCAAATTTCAGCGGCGTAATCACGCTTAAACTGTGTGTGCGTGCCAAAGAATCCAGACCCAGAGCCATCGAAAAGAATCAAGAGTGTTTGTTCGCGCTCTTCTTCAAAGACTTTGACAAACACATCATCTTTACGCGAGGTCACATTCCAATCAATTGCGCGTACATCATCGCCGTATTGATACTCGCGCACTTCGGCAAATTCCATGCCTTTACCTTTGAAGACCGAGTGATACTCGCCTCCGAAAATGTTATTAACGACGCCACGCGTGCGAATTTCTAATTGACGAATTTTCTTGAAAATTTCTGTCAAGTCAGGCTTCAACATACGTCCAAAATTGAAGCAAGTTAAATTTCAAGGCACATTTACAGCATTAAGCACTTTTCGGATAATATCTTCGGACGTAATGTTTTCGGCTTCGGCTTCGTAGGTTGGAATGATGCGATGTCGAAGCACATCATAAGCAACGGTTTTAACGTCTTCGGGTGTGGTGTAGCCGCGGCGGTTGAGAAACGCATTAGCACGCGCCGCAAGGTTGAGATTGATGGTTGCACGCGGCGAAGCACCATATGCAATCAGGTTGCGCAGTTCGTTCAAGCCGTAGTTCAGCGGCTCGCGTGTGGCGAAAACAATATCAACGATATACTTCTCGACTTTCGGGTCTAAATACACATCATTGACGACTTTGCGCGCACGAAAAATTTCTTCAACCGTAACGCAGGGCTGAATTGGGTCGCTTTTGTCGGTGCGGGCTTGTCGGCGCATAATTTCCAACTCTTCTTCGGGCGAAGGATAGCCAACTTTAAGTTTCATCATAAAGCGGTCAACTTGTGCCTCGGGCAGTGGATATGTGCCTTCTTGCTCGACCGGATTTTGCGTTGCCATGACTAAAAAAGGATTATCGAGTTTGTAGGTATGCTCGCCAATCGTAACCTGTTTTTCTGCCATCGCTTCAAGCAAAGCCGATTGCACTTTGGCAGGCGAACGGTTGATTTCATCGGCAAGAATGATGTTTGCGAAAATCGGACCTTTCTTTGTTGTGAACTCCATCGTCTTTTGATTGTAAATCATCGTTCCAATAAGGTCGGCAGGCAAAAGGTCAGGCGTAAATTGAATGCGTTGAAACTTCAAGTTAAGCACTTTGGCAAGCGAACTCACGGTCAGCGTTTTCGCAAGTCCTGGAACGCCCTCGAGCAAAATATGTCCATTCGTGAGCAGTCCAATCAAAAGGCGGTCAACCACATAAAGTTGTCCGACAACCACTTTGGCAATTTCGTTTCGGATTTTTTCGACAAATGCAGATTCAGCGCGAATGCGCGCATTGAGTTCTTCGATGTTGAATGTATCGAGCATGGATAGTGATTAAATGATGATTGGTACAGTGAAGATTATCGTTTGTTGTCTTCTTGACCAGGAACATAATACATGGTGCTGAACGCCCAAACGAGCAAGGCAATTCCGCCAATCGTCAAGAGCAACGAAAGAAAGGTATCCACTTTGACAATGTCGTGAATAATGCCGAAACGCGGTGCAAATAGAATCGCAAGGTTCATTCCAAGTAAAAACAAAAGCACACGTGAAAACTTTGGAACAGGCCGTGCGCCTTTCTTATCTTGATTGTCTGATGACATAGTGAAGTTAAACATGAACATTCTTGGGATTGAATCCAGTTGCGACGATACGTCCGCCGCTGTGCTTAAAGGCGATAGGGTTGCTTCCAACATCATCTCATCACATCTTGCCCATCGTGAGTTTGGTGGCGTAGTGCCTGAAATCGCTTCGCGTGAACATGAGCGGCTTATTGTCTCGGTGGTGCAACGCGCACTCGAAGAAGCGAATATAAAAAAATCTGACCTCGATATTGTTGCCGCAACGGCGGGACCGGGACTTATCGGTGCCGTGCTTGTCGGCTTAAACTTTGCCGAAGCCTTTGCCTTCGCGCTTCAAAAACCCTTTGTGCCTATCAATCACATTGAAGCGCATATCTTTTCAACCTTTATTGAAAAGCCTTATCCAGACTTTCCGTTTATCTCGCTCACGGTGTCAGGCGGACACACGCTTCTTGCGCTTGTGCATGAGAATTTAAGTTACCGTGTTATCGGTCGCACCATTGACGATGCCGCAGGCGAAGCCTACGACAAAACAGGCAAAATGCTCGGACTGCCTTACCCCGCCGGACCGCTCATCGATAAACTCGCCAAAGACGGCAACCCGAATTTTCACAAGTTCCCACAAGCCCTCACCAAGGGCTATGACGAAAATTTTGATTTCAGTTTTTCAGGATTGAAAACATCGGTGCAAACTTACCTTTCCCACCAAAGCCAAGCATTTATTGATATGCACCTTGCCGACATTTGCGCCTCGATTCAAGAAGCAATTACATCAGTCTTGGTCTTGAAAACCATTCAAGCCGCATTGAAGTTTGGCGTAAAGACGGTTTCAGTTGCCGGCGGCGTGAGTGCAAACTCTGAACTGCGAAGAAAGTTTGAACAAGCATGCACTGAAAAAAATCTTGCCTTGCATATTCCAAAGCCGATTTACTCAACCGACAACGCGGCAATGATTGCCACGCTTGCACGACTCAAAGCCGAGCGCGGACAACTTGAAAAGAACTTGCGCTACAACTACCCTGCCTTTGCGGCATTTCAAGGTTGAAAACAACAAGCGAGACAGAACCATGATTAGAAGTCCGCTCAGATACCCCGGAGGCAAAAGTCGAGCAGTGAACCTCATTGCCTCAATCGTGCCTGAATTTGAAGAGTATCGCGAACCGTTTCTCGGCGGTGGTTCGGTGTTTCTCTATCTCAAACAAAAATTTCCGAACAGAAAATTTTGGGTGAACGACTTGCACTTTCCGCTTTTCAAGTTTTGGGAAATGTGTAAAAACGATGTGGAGGCAGTAATTCAAAAAGTCTATGAATGGCGAAAGCAGTTCAAAGATGGAAAAGACTTGCACAGGTTTCTCACAAGCAATCGTTCTACATTCAACGATGTGGAGACAGCCGCCGCATTTTTCATTCTCAACCGCATGACATTTTCAGGCACAAGCGAAAGCGGAGGGTATAGCGAGCAAGCATTTCAGGGAAGATTCACCGAAAGCAGTATTCACCGATTGAGAGCGTTCGCAGAAGTCATTAAGGGCACAAAAATCACCAACGATGATTTTCAAAAGGTTGTCGAACAAGAAGGCAAAAACGTGTTTGTCTTTCTTGACCCACCATACTACTCTGCGACAAAGTCAGCCCTGTATGGTAAGAACGGAAACCTGCATAAACACTTTGACCACGTGCGATTTGCCGAAACCATGAAACAGTGCAAGCATCATTGGCTCATCACATATGACGACAGCGACTACATCAGAGAACTCTTTTCATTTGCAACGATTCTAACTTGGGACTTGACATACGGAATGCGAAATGTTACGGCTCATTCCAATCAAACTGGCAAGGAACTCTTCATTTCAAACTATTTGATTAAACTGCCTGAAAGAACTTTGCAAGAGCGACAATTAAGTTTGCTGTAACAGGAGACAAGAAGAGATGACCAACAAAACCTATGACCAACTCATTGCGCGACTGCGAGCTGTTCATCACAAAGCGCAACTGAAAACGGCACTTATTGGTGTGGCGAAAACGGTGCTGTGTGTATGTGGCGTGATGCTTGCTGTGTCAAGCGTGGAATGGGCGTTGCGCACATCGAGCCTGTGGCGATTGGGAATGCTAATGCTGATTGTGACAGGCTTTTTGGGCAGTGCGGTATGGTTTTTCGTGATGCCGCTTATCAAACATCGATTTGAACCTGATGAAATCGCTAAAAAAGTTGGCGATGTGTTCCCTGCTTTGCACGACCGATTGCTCAATGCGTTGCAAGTGTTTCGGCAGTCGCCTGAAAATCCGTTTGCTCAAGTGGAACTTCGTGCGATTGCCGAGCGTGCTTCTTCGCTGAACTTCACTGATGCCGTTCGCTTTGGCGATTCAAAGAAGTGGGTTGTGGTCGCATGGCTTTGTGCGCTGTTCACCGTGCTTCTCTTTCTGGTTTCGCCAATCGGCGATGCGCTGAATCGAATCATTGCGTTTAGCGAAGATTTTACGCCGCCGCCGCCGTTCCAAATCATCTCGCTTTCAAAAGATATTGCACTCACCAAAGGCAAAGATGCAGAGTTAAAGTTCGCCGTTGTGCCAAGTGACTCCAACAACAATTTTGACGTGCGCCGCTTGTTAGTAAAGTTTCTTGATGAAAATGGATTTGAAATTCACGAAGCAAAAGCGTTTCGCGATAGTTCAGGAAGTTTTTCTTACAAACTGCGTGCGCCTGAAAAACCGTTAATCTACTTCGCTGAATTTTCCGAGCTCTCAAAGCCGATTCAATCGGAAAAGCATCGGTTGGTGATTATTGACCGTCCGCGTGTTCAATGGTTTCAAGTTGTGATTGACCCACCACAATACAGCCGCCTTTCGGCGCAAGTCTTGGAAGCCAACTTCGGCGATGCCAGTACGCTCAAAGGCTCTCGCATTTCAATCGCCATGAAATCCTCGAAAGCACTTCGCAACGCTATGCTGATTGCCAACGACACGCTTGCAGTTGTAATGCGCATTCAAAAGGATTCGGCGTTTTTTGAATTGACACTGAAAGAAGACCTCATATATCGATTTGAACTGCTTGATACAGCAGGCGTGCAGTCAGAAAAAGGTGCAGAGTATCGCTTGCGCGTCATACAAGATGAGCCTCCTCAAATTCGCTTTGTTCAGCCAGCGCAGAAGCAAGTCGACTTGCCTGAAAACTTACGCTTGCCGCTTGCCATGCTGATTCGCGATGACTTTGGCTTTTCATCGCTGGGTCTGCATTACCGCGTGTCAAAATCTGATTTCAAGCATATTGAAGATGCCTTTCGCCGAATTGAAATCGCAATGAACGATGCCGTTCAAACCAATGAGAGCGGATTAGAACGAGGTATCTACTACGAATGGAACTTGCTCGAGCAAAACATCTCGGCAGGCGATGAACTCGAGTTCTACGCCGAAGTGCGCGATAACGATGCCGTCTCTGGTTTCAAGCCCGCACGCACCGACCTCTACAAACTCCGACTTCCAACGCTCGACGAACTCTTCGCCGATGTCCAAAAAGAAGAAAAAGAAATTTTAAGCGAACTCGATAAAAAACTTGATGAGACGAAATCCATTCAAGAAGAATTAGAGCGAATCCAAAACGAACTCCGCCAAAAGCCGCGCTCCGATTGGCAAGACCGCAAAGCGATAGAACTTGCTAACGAAAAACAAAAAGAACTTCAAGAACAACTTGAATCGGTGGCGCAATCGATGTCAGAACTGCTTGAAAAAATGCAAGAGCGTTCGCTTGTCTCCGAAGAAACCTTGCAAAAGTATCAAGAAATCCGACAAATGATTCAGAACCTTAAATCGCCCGAACTGCAAGAAGCACAGCGCAAAATGGAAGAAGCCTTGAAGCAACTGAGCGAACAGCAAATTCGCGAAGCACTCAAAAACTTGGAGTTCAATGAAGAGGAATTCCGAAAAAAATTAGACCGCGCCAAAGAACTGCTCGAACGCATGCAGTTAGAACGCCAAATGGACGAAGCCCTCAAACGCTTTGATGAGCTTATTCAAAAACAAGAAAATCTCCAACAAGAAACCAAACAAACCAACCCGCAGAACAAGGAAAAACTTGCTGAACTCAAAAAGGAACAAGAATCACTTGCCAAAGAAGAACAAAAACTTGATGAGCAACTGAAAAACCTTTCGGAGCAAATGGAAAAGAATCCGAAAGCCGAACAATTGCCGATGCAGGAACTCTCGAAGCTCAACGAACAGCGCAACGAGGATAAGTTGCAAAAGGATTTGCAAGAGGCTTCAAAGGCACTTTCAGAATCGAACCCACAACAAGCCGAAACCAAACAGCAACAAGCAGTGCTGAAAATGCAATCGCAACGGAAGCAACTTTCGGAGATGCGTCAAGAAATGAAACGGCAAAAGAAACAGGAAGTCTTGCAAGCCCTTCAAAATGTAACGCAATCGGCACTTGCGCTCTCGCAAGAACAAGAAGCTTTGATGGAAGAGGTGCGACAGAAGCAAATGGCTCAAAACGCCGATGCCTTGCGCGAAAAAATGACCGAACAAAACGATGTGAAAGAGCAGTTGCAACAGTTGCAAGAAGAAGTTTCGCAAATCGGAAGAAAGTCGTCAGAACTTCGACAATCAATGATGGCGCAACTTCAAAAAGCCGAAGCCGAAATGAACGCCGCTATTGATATGCTCGACCAACGGAATGCATTATCGGCTGCACAGCACATGAACAACGCAATGGCACTGCTCAATGAGTTTAGCAATCAGGCTTCCAGCACGATGGCACAAATGATGGGACAAAAAGGCACACCGCAACCTGGCGAAGGCGACGGCAGTGAAGACATGGAAGGACTTTCACAACAGCAAGGCAACTTGAACCAAGAAACTGAATCACTGTTCGGAGAACGGCAAGGCACGACGCCCGAAGAGCGTGCAAAACGGCTTTCGCAACTTGCCGCTCAACAACGCTTGATTCAACAGCAACTCCAACAACTCGCTAAAAAGCAAGCCGAACAAAAAGCGAAAGGCGAAAAATCTGACCTGCTTGGCAACCTTGAAAAAATTGCCGAAGAAATGCAAAAAGCCGCTGAACAGTTGGAACAACAAGACCTTTCGCCCGAACTCAAAAAGCGACAACAGCAAATTCTTTCCCGAATGCTTGAATCCACCAAAGCCTTGCAAAGACGCGAGCAAGAAGAAAAGCGCGAAGCCAAGTCAGGAAAAGATATTTTCAAAACATCGCCGTCCGAACTTTCACGCGAGCAAACCCGCAACCCAATTCAAGACGGATTAAACCGAATGAAATCACAA
>Ga0308390_1000928_pt1 | contig 19881 bp, 15 predicted proteins | sample Hotspr2Sample149_FD_202358 | JGI IMG/M metagenome (GOLD analysis project Ga0308390, IMG submission 202358) | Hot spring phototrophic mat microbial communities from Mushroom Spring, Yellowstone National Park, Wyoming, United States - 20040719_149 ...
GACTAAAAATGAAAAAGTTAAAGACAAAATTGAACATTGTTGACCATAAAAACTTGTTTGTATGTTGTTTTCCATCATCACAAAATTGTTCATTTTTTAAAAACACCACTTTTTCAGCATTCTCCAAAATGCGGGCTCGCAATGACAGAAAAAAGAACAAAGATAAGCAACGTGAGACGTTGCGACTACCTATAATTTTGCGTAATTGTAGTTTCAGCACCTTGTGCTGATACAAAAATTAATTAAATTGTATCTGCGTTCTTAAAACTGTGAGATTGCCATTCCGCCAATGGCGGGACAGTTTGCAGGACAACCCTCACAATGACAGATGGAAGAAAATTGCTACGCTTTCCCGTTTTTGACAGGATTGCTTGCAATGACAAAAAATAGTTTTTTTTCAGTACTCTCCTAAAACTGGCGGAACATAGCAATCTCTTACAACTTATTGGACAAATCCGACTGCCACATTTAACACAACTTTGTATTGTCAAACACACATCATCATAACTTCTTAAAAGTTTCTTTAACAGAATGGTACAGAGAACAGTATATTTGATAGTATTTTTCGTATTTTTCAACATTATTTTTATCAGGTTTTACACTACCTGTTTTTTTAATTATTTTTTTACATGCATCTTCTATTTTAGGATAAACTTTTGTTCCAACACCTGCTAACAATGCTACACCTAATGCTGCACCTTCAGTAGGTGTTATAGTAACAATTTCTGTATTTATAATATCAGCTAAAATTTGGCACCATATTTTAGATTTTGCTCCACCGCCAGAAATACGTACTTGATGAACTCTGATACCAAGATTTTTAATAATTTCTAATGAATCCCGTAATCCAAAACTTACACCTTCTAACACAGATTTCACCATATGTTTTTTTGTATGTTTCAAAGTTAACCCAAAAAACACACCTCGTGCATAAGGATCAGCATGAGGTGTTCTTTCACCACTTAAATACGGAAGAAAAATTAATCCTTCAGACCCAGATGGTATTTTATCTATTCCTTCAAGAAGAATTTCATACGGATCAACTTTTTTCTCATATGCAATTTTTACTTCATCTTGACCTAAATTATCTCTGAACCATCTCAGTGACCCTCCTGCTGACAACATCACTCCCATAACATGCCATTTTCCTTCAACTGCATGACAAAATGTATGTATTCTTCCTTCAGGATCAACTTCTGGTGTTTCACTAAATGCAAAAACAACACCTGATGTACCAATAGTTATAGATATTATACCAGGTTCTACAATACCACTACCTACAGCTTGAGCAGCTTGGTCTCCTCCACCACCTACAACAGGTGTCCCTTCAACAAGACCAGTAAGTTTCGCTGCTTCTTTATTAACTTTACCAGTTATTTGATGTGATTCAAAACAATCTGGCATCCAAGATAAAGGTATGTCTAAAAGTTTTAACATTTCTTCAGACCATTTCCTTTTTTTAACATCAAACAACAACGTCCCTGACGCGTCTGACACTTCAGTAGCATATTCACCTGTTAAACAAAAACGTATATAATCTTTAGGAAGTAAAACTTTATGTATCTTATTATATGTTTCAGGTTCATTATTTTTTACCCAAAGTATTTTACCTACTGTGAAGCCAGTGAGAGCAGGGTTTGATGCTAACTCTATCAACTTTTTTTACCTATTTTTTCTGTGATAAACTCACATTCTTTAGCAGTTCGTTGGTCACACCATAAAATACAAGGTCTAAGTATTTTGTTTTCTTTATCAAGGAATACAGAACCATGCATTTGTCCTGATAAACCAACACCTAAAATTTTTGTAGTATCTATATTTTTTGCAACATTTTTTATAGAAACAACAGTAGCGTTCCACCAATCTTGTGGATTTTGTTCAGCCCAGCAAGGATACGGAGTAGAAATCGGATATTCTATAACAGAACTATTAACAATTTCTCCTTCATTAGTTATAAGCAATGTTTTAACACTTGTTGTCCCTATATCTATTCCTAACAAATAATTCATAGATTATCTCTCCTGATATTTTTTATATACTTTATCAACAAATTTTTTATCAAGACCAAGTGCTTCATATACTATTTCATAACATCTTACTGCATCTTTATTTTTCTGTGCTTCAATTAAAGCTTGTAAATCAATTTTGTCTACTACACTTTCTATAAATTCCCAATGTAAAACACTTCTTTTAACTGCTTCAACATGGTCTTCTGTATATGGGAACAAATCAAAACCTATCCGTTCACCATTTTTACCATAATCATATTTCCTTAACTCTACACACAAAGCTAATGTATCTATAAAATTTGAACATCCGACCATGTTATCATCGTCAAATACTCCCCAACCACTATTACCATGATGATGTCCTAAAAGGTTTTCTTTTAACAACAACGCTGCATATTCTGCTAAATGTTCCCCATTCATTATCAAATGTTGCCAATCCATGTTTACCTTAACATTTTTTGTATCTGTACCTAAAGATTTTATTTTGTTTATAACAAACATTGTCATACCGATATTACGCATAAGAATTTTCATTACAGGTTCACTATTTTTATGTTCTAACAAAACAACAACATTTTTTGAATTAGCATATTCTACAACTTCTTGCATACTTTCAATAAAATAGTTCCATATATCTGAATACGATGCTTGGAATGGATAATTATACCCTTCTCCACCAGGCCAAATTATAAGTTTTGCTTTAACATCTTTACACATATCAATTGCTTTTTTTACTATAGATACAGCTTTTTTTCTTAACTCTTTTTTAGGATTTGTGAACCCGCCTAAAGCAAACTCTGGCATACAATGTAATCCAATAGCAATAGCATAAATATCATGTTCTTTACCAAGAATTTTTTGTATCCTATTTAAATTTTCTTCGTTTATCTAGTTAGGATAATGAAATTCGTACCCGTCTATTAAAACATCTAATCCTTTAACTGCACGTTCTACACGTTCTTCCATAGTTTCTTTAACAGCTTCTTGATGATACCCATCAGGCATGAACCTTGTTGCTAACGGACTGAAACCATATATACCCACACTGTTTTTTACTCTTTTTTTGTTATTCATCTTTTTATCCTCCTAATAATAAAAAATTTATGTGGATTACTATATAAAAAAATGACAGAGATATTTATAGAATAATTATATGTAATTATATGGAGAACATATTAAGTTGAGTTTGACGAAAGTTTGTTGAAGGTAAATTTTATACATTTTTTTGTAAGTTTTTTTTACAAAATCATTTTTTGTACAAGTTTGATATACAAAATCTAAATTAGTATATCAATGTATTTTTTTGCTATTTTTTTGTATAAAAAATTGAGGTTAATCTACTTACAAGTAAATACAAGTTTTATTTAATTATTGTTTATTTTACTAATTTAAAAACATATTGTAAACATTTCTTTAATAATTTATTTCAAATATGTTATTGCATAATAATATGTTTTGTTATCACTATTTACTATTTTGCAGATATAAACTCCTGGTTTGGTAAGAAGAGTATATACTACTTTATATGGTTTAGAAGTTATCTTATTTATCAACTTGCCAGACGGATTAAAAATTTCTATTGATTCTATGTTACCGAAATGCTTCTCAAAATCTATCTCTTTGTTAACGGAGTTCTCTTTTCATATTAACACAAAATTTTTCTCTTCTTCTTTAACCTTAACTTCATCTAAAACATTTTCTATGTTAACACCAACACTACTAATCGCTGTCTGATCCACATCATCATACGCTATTATTCTTATAACATAACTACCATCAGAAAATATCCTTGTGTCTAACAGGTTGTGTTAACCATTTTTTTAATGATATTGACGGATTATTTAAAAATATCACCACATCTTTCTTATTTATTTGAAGATTTCTGTATTATTTTTAGTTAACAATAATTATGTTTTTTAATCAAACTAATCTCTACTTCACAACAACCATTGTGCCATATTTTGTTCTTCCATCTTTTAACTTCAACTCAAAAATGTAGCTGCCTACTTTGTACCTCTTAACATCTAATGTATTACCATCATAACTATCTATAAGCTTGCCTTTTAAATCATATACCTTAATCCATTCAACCTCAGTTTTGTCCACCACTATCGTCTCTGTCAGCTTGTTTGTCAAATTAATATACAACTTGTTTGTCTTAGAGTTTATCTCTCCACTGCTCCCCTCACCACCTACACTACCACCATCCTCTCCACTACCACCACTATCACCATTCCCTCCACCTCCAACATTCTTTATCTCTACCTCCTCATCTCTCTCACCTAACACTACACCTCCTAACCCTACAACCTCTACCTTCAATATATACACCCCATCACCATAACCTCTACTGTCTAAACTAAATACATATCCATCTAACCCATCTATATCCTCTCCTATCAATATATCCATTTAAATATAACCTAACCTTACTCACTTCGCTAACATTATAACCCTCTAACCTCACTACTATACCAACAACACCACTTATCACCCTACTACTTATATCAATCATTATATAACCCGTGGTACCCCCTACTACTCCGCTACTTATCTCAATAAAATTAACTATTACATTCTTGTTCGAATCCATTACTATATTAACTGGATTTTGATCTCCACTTAAATCTCCACCCCAACCACTGAATACATACCCACTATTCGCTACCGCTGTCAAGGTCACTGTTGTCCCTGCTACATACACTCCACCAGACGGATTTAATGTCACACTACCTGCTCCAGACGGGTTAATGTTTACTGTCAAACTATATTGTTGAGGAGGTGCTTGTTCTACTTTACTAAATGAAACATCGTCTACATAAAAATTAGAAGAACTATTCTGTGTCTCAATATACAACCTTACTACTCTTAATAAACCATTCCAAGTAATTGTTGCTTGTCCTGAAACTTGTGAAAAATTGCTGTTGTTAATATTACAACTTGCTAAAGTAATGTTTCTATTACCACTATCATCTCTTATAAATAAGGTTATCTTACCTTGATCTGTGCCACTTGCTAACCTCATAAAACAACTTGCTTGGTATGTCCCTGTCCCTTTCTCTAACAAATACCATAACACATGTTGTCCTATACCTTGATATGCTTGTGTCCTGTTTGATACTAAAGCAGACCTTGTACCACTACGATATACACTAGTATTCTCAGAAATATTTACATTACCAACAGGCACCCAACAATATACATTATCTTCAAAACCACCATTATATATCCCTCCTGACAGCTGCATCTTTAAAACTGCTTCTATAGATAATATGCTGGTTTCTTGTTATAATTTTCGTCAAATATAAGTGCTGCACCTTGACCATTAAAAAAACTTGGTATCCAAGAATACTTGTCTGTGAAACCCCACATCATCATCCTTTTAACCTTAGGATGTGTCATACAAAAAAAGGTAAAGTTCGCATAATTATGTGCTTGAATAGATAACTTAGTATTATCAGCAGGAGTAGGCATTCGTAAATCAAGTTCTGTAATTTCAACATCTAAACCCAAAGCAACTAACCTTTGTAAATTTTCATAATTGTCATCTCCTAAAAATGAATTATATGTCCAATGGCTCTGCCAACCAACTCCATGTATCGGAACTCCTTGACTTTTTAACCTGCTAACAAGATTGTATACAGCATCAGCCTTCCCACCCATACCTTCTGCTCCATAATCATTATAATACAACTTACAATCAGGATCTGCTTCATGTGCCCATTGAAACGCTAATTTTATATAATCCTCCCCTAACTTCTGATACCAAAAATCATCTGTTCTATATCCATAAGGAGGACCATCAGACACTGCTTCGTTCACAACATCCCATTCAGCTATTTTACCTTTGTACCTACCTACCACAGCTTTAATATACGCCTCAAGCATCGTCCTAACTTGGTCTGAAGAATAATTCCCATTTTTTAACCAATCAGGAACTACCTGATACCATACTAAACAATGCCCTCTTAACCTGATGTTGTTCTGTTGTGCAAAATTTACATAATAGTCAGTAGTGGTAAAATTATAAGAATATGGACCTGTCCATATATACATCTTAAATTCGTTCTCACCTACCATCTGGTTAAATTCAGAGATTATAGTGTTCCTATACTGCGTCTCATTTCTTAAAGGATTGTTGGTCACAGCAGGACCTATATAAAAATTCTTCTGTGCTGCATAGTCTCTTAACCCACTATACAAATTAGACAACAAAAAATAGAAAAAATAAAAGTTATTAGAATTGTTTTTATTAAAAACTTTTTCATAATTATTGTCTCCTCATAGGATAAAAAGTTTTGTTAAGTATTTTATGATATTTATGTAATTTACAATACAAAATGTCCTGCATTCCTGCAGGATAAAAATACCCATCTATTTGTCCCAATTGCGGTGCAGAATTTATAAATATATTTTGTTTCACAAAAACATAATTTTTAGTTCCCAAAATCATAGTTAAAAATTACCCTTTGATAACAACAATAACTCCATGCTTCTTTACACCGTTTTTTAGTTTTATCTCAAAGAGATATAACCCAGTTGGTAATTCTTTACCATCAAAAACAAATGGTGCTTTTTTTTCAAAAACAAGTTTTTGTTTTGGAGAAAACAATTTTATTTCCTCTATATCTTCATTAAAAAAAATTTTGTCGTTAATGTTATCATTGTTTTTTGAAACAACATAAATTTTTTTGTTATAATCAAAAACTGTTGTAGCAGTTGTAGTGTCAGAAACAATTTCCTGTATTTTAACAAAATTTGCTGTTATGTTAGTATTTGTGGTTATAACTATTTGTAGTGGATTTTTATTTGAAATAATATCACCACTCCAATCACTGAATTCATAACCAATATATGCATCAGCATATAAGACAACTGTTGTACCTTTCAAAAAAACTTTGTTCATAGATTCAATTACAACTTTGACACTACCTGGTGGCTGAATACTTATATTAATTTCGCAATAGATTTTTTCTTCTTTATATTCGTACTTCTTAAGATATACACTTGAGATATTAGAAACATCTGATGTGTTAGAACTATCATCAACTAAAAATATACCAAAATAGTAAGTTGTATCATTTAACAATGAACTTATAATATAACTTTGTTTTGTGTTAGCAAAAACATTTGTTGAAAATTCTATTCTATACGCATTTTCTAAAAATTTATTTAAACTATTAAAATATGTTGAAAAACATATTATGTATTTCCCGTCCCTTACATCACCATTATACCCATCATCACCTGTTGAAGTCCAAGTTAGTAAAACACTATCACTACTTACTTGTTGAGCAAAAAGGTCTGTTATAGCAGAAGGTGCTGTTGTATCAATTGTAATTTCAACTTGTTTTTCTTTAAACACAGCAGTTATGTTTTTATCTGAATCCATAATTATTAAAATAGGATTTTCAAACGACATAATGTCGCCAGTCCATTTATCAAACTCATAGCCATCGTTTGAAAAAGCAAAAATTTGTATTGTGGTACCATCAAGGAAACTTCCTGAAGATATTGAAACATTGCCAGAATTCTGTGGTTCAACAGAAACATATAAATTATAGTATACATCTGTTGATGGTTGCACTTCTCCAAATATAACATCAAAAGTTATATTATCTTGTTGGTTAGTTATATTTAATATACTCATTTTTATCTCTGCATTATTGTATGCATAAACATTCCATAATGATGGTTTAAACAAAGTTTGTTGTGTAGCACCAGGGAACGGATCCCCAGCATCACCACCATTAGAAGCAGGTGTTTTATCTGCTTCAATTAAATCAACTCCGAGATGTGGCTCACCTGAGTTTATATCATTTGCTGAAAGACGAACTTGTGAAAATGCAATACCATCATCAATGTGCCATACTAAAAGTCCTTCTCCTCTAAGATAACTATCAAAATTTACTTTCTTACGATATTCTAACAAAAAATACTCTGTCTCAGGATCATCAGCTTCTAAAATAGGTATTTTTACCACTTTTTTTCTTCTTTTACATCTTTTAAAGAAAAATTTTTTATTGTAGATGAAATAATCTCTACATCAACCCATCCTAAGAATTTTTTTGCCCAACAAGAAAGATGTGTTGGAGTATACCCTGCTGGTTGACCACTCCACAAACCTCCATCCATTAAACACCAACTTCCAACAACAGATTGTTGTTGATAGTACAAATCTGGTAGACCAATCTGATGGCCAAACTCATGGCACAACACACCTACAAACGACGCGTTATATTCTTTCTCAGGGATAATTGTTCCATCAGTAAACCCATAAACACTTCCTGTCCAAAAAACATATGCTGACCAAATATATCTAGTAGGATCTGGCATAGATTCAGCACCATAGCCAGAATGTAATACCATAACATAATCAAAACTATTTTTTGTAACTTTCCCAGTTGCAGATATAAGTGCATCTCTAACTAATTGTGATAATGTTAAAAGTGTATTTTGTGCGTAATATGACATATTTCTTGGCATTCTATATGGTATTTCCCTACCTGTCAATGTATTTGATGAACCATTTGAATAAAAATATGTTATATCAAAACTAATTTTGTTATCTGACACCTCAGTATAATACATCTTAAATCTTTCTACACTTTCAATAACATTTTGTTGACAACCAGAAGTAAATTTTTGGTCTCTAAAGTCTACAATTATGACAGCAATTTTTTTAGAACCAGTAATTGATTTATAAGCTACCTGAGGAGAAAATTTCAATTAGCCAAATTTTTCAGAATAGTCAAATTTAGGTTGTTGAGGAAAAATCTTCCCTGATATATGTGGTGGTACAGCAAATACTGTAGTATTTAACAACAAAATTAATAACAAAATTAGTATCATTAGTCATTTTAACTATTATTTTATAACAACTATTGTTCCTGTTTTTATATCTTTTTCTGTTTTTAGTTTTATTCTATAGTAATACACACCTGCAGATAAATTTTTACCATCAAGAGTTTTTGGAGAAAATAATTTTTTGATAAGTTTCCCTTTAACATCATAAATTTCTATGTATTCAACATCGTCTTCAAAAGTTATAACATCGTTTGTCCCATCTTTGTCAGCAGAAAGTAGATATTTTTTCTTTATCTGAGTTGATTTCTGGGTTTCTGTAGAAGATATTAATTCAAAGACCGCTATAATACTTTTATTTGAATTCATTACTAAACTTAATGGATTTTCAGTTGAATCTATATCTCCTTGCCATTTTACAAATTTATAGTTTTCAAACGCTTCTGCTACTAAAGTAATTGTACGGCCAGCTAAAAATGTTCCACTTGAAGGTATTACAACACCAGCAGATTGTGACTGTATTACAACATTGAGATTATAATAAGTCGTTGTTTGTGGTGGTGGCTGTTGTTGTGATTGTGTTGAAAGTTTTATCAGATAGATATCATCTACCCAAATTTCACCTTCAGTACCTGCTGTTGTCCCTTCTGCTGGCTGGAAGTTTAATCCACTGATCTGTGTTAAATCAAGTGGATAATCCTCTGGCTTATTTGGTGACCAGTTTGGTAAAGAAAAATCTTTCCATAAAAATGTTTTTTCTAACCAGTCAGATGAAGAACTAAACTGAACTCTGTATGAAGCCCAACCGTTTTGTGTACCATCGGTCGGCATTCTTAACATCACCTGATATGCTTTATTACCTTTAAATTTAAAATTTATTCCATCGTATTTTGATATGTCATACACACCATTATCGTTGAAGTTTGTCCCTAAACCAACATATGGATATTGTATAGCATTACCTAAATTCCAACTCATATATGCACAATAATTAGAATTGTTATATCCATTTTGTGTCATAGAAAAAGGTTTTGGTGAAACAGTTGAGTTACCACCACTTCCACTATCATCAAAATTATACCAATGGCCACCAAGGTTGTTTTCAGTATCACCATCTTCACAATCATCTATGAGTAAAGAATAAACTGTACTAAGTTGGTTTTGAATATTTATAATAATTTGTTTAATTGAAATTCTGTTTTCTAAATCATAAGCTATTATTTTTATATAATTTTGCCCATTTAAATACTTTGTTGTGTCTAAATTATAATTTATGTTTCCTGCTGTGGTTGAAGAAATTAAAACATTGTCAAAATAAAGTTCAATTTTTTTAATACCTACATCACTTGTTGCAGTCGCTCTAATTTCTATTTCACCATAAACAACACTATTTTCTTGAGGTGATAAAATACTTATCTTAGGTGGTAAAACTACATTTGTGTTTTGTTCAACAAGATTGATTAATGTTATAGAGTATTTTGGAAATGTATATGAAAACCTATTTGACACATTATTTAACTCACCTTCAGTTGGTGGGTTTGACGGGTCAGCATAAGAGTTTATCCCGTTTATATGCCAAACATATTCGTTAGCAGTAAATGTATAAACTTTACATTGTGATTTTGGGACAAAATTAGTAAGAGTTATCTCTGCAGTGTAGTCCTCAGAAGGATCTTTGTTTACTACAATCAAAGACAAAATACCATCTGTTCTTTTATTTGCATAAGCACTTAATAAAGAAGAATTAGTAGTTGTTCCCACCAATGTATTTGTTGATGAAGAACTAAATAAATGGTATAACATATATAATGCCCAATATGAAGAACGTGGTTGATACGCATATTTCGCATATTCACCAGAAAGTTGTCCATTTTCCATAAAAGCATGGTCTCCATATGTACCATCAGGACCGACACTTAACCCGTTAAAAACATCCCATTTGTTAGTCATATCACCGCCATTCTTAATAAAGTTCAATACCCAATCAACAGTGAACAATGCTTCCATAAGTTTACAAGTGTTAGCAGTAGCACCACCAGAACTATATTCAGATAACGAAATTTTTACTTTATTAGGTTGTGGTGTGTATAACTGAATCCAATTTTTTACTTGTGGCAACCATGTATCCCAAAGAGTAGTGTTTGACAAAGCAGTTGTTTCATCAGCATTTTGCCAATAAGGATACCAATGCATACCTACCGCATCTATCAATCCTGATTTCCCTTTAGAATTAAAATACTCTAAGAAAGATTCAATATATCTTTTCCCATCATACTGATGTGACCATTCATCAGGTGAACAACCTCCCGTAACAATAACTTCCATAGTAGGATCTACGGCTTTCATCTCTTCAATAAACTCTATTGCACGTTGAGCATAATCTTTTGCAGAAAGAGGTCCTCCTATCTCCCAATATCCAGATATCTCGTTGTTTATCTCCCAATACTTTATTCCATAATCTTTAACTTTGTTTGCATAATAAACCCAAGCAGCTGCTTCCTCAGGTGTACCTGTCCCCATGTTTATTGTAATAATTGGATAAACTTTGCCATGTTCAAAACTGTTACACCACTGCATAAACCTTTCAAAATCAAAATCAGGAACCCATTGATTTTGTCTTTTATAAGATGAAGGAAACATTGATGAAGCAATACAATCTGTTTGAGTTCTGTAATTATTTTGGTTTACAGTTTGTTGTGTATCATTATTGAAAAGATAAATTTCTTTTATCTCGTATCTATCTGAATTTGACTCTAACATAAAAACTCTAAAAATTTGACGAGTAACTGACTGAAAAGTATGTGTTTGTACTCCGCCAGTGCTATTTTCTACTATAACTAAATCTACCCAATTATCATTTTGTGCATTATAAGGCCATGGCCATGTCCCTGCTGACCAGTATTGTATCTTATATTTTTTAGCAAAATTTTCTCCCCAATGGATCACAATTTTGTTAACTGTTTTTTGAGAACCTAAATTTAAATATACCCATTGTGGTTGTTCTAACGAAGGATAACTTATCCATTTTGTATTTAAATCACCATCAGTAATTTTTGATGGTTCTCCATCATCATAAGAATCATTTCTTGTAGCGTTGTTTAATGGCCAACAAATAAATCCTGTAGAAAAAGTAGTAGAACTTGGATGCCAAATACCTAAGGAATCATAATACCCTTCTCCATTCCAATGATACTGGTTAGAAGTACTACCACCTGGGTATCTAACAAAATAGCATGACCCACTTGCTTCTATTGTTTGACGATGTTTAACATACTTCTGCCATCCGCCCCAACATGCAACATTGTTACCAAAAGCAAAGATTCTATCAAAACTTTTTATTTGATTGTTAGTATTAACAATGATGTTTGCAGAAGCACAAAATATGGTAGTAGCAGTAAAGACAAGCAATAAAACAAAATTTAAAATGACAAAAATTTTTTTGTTAATCATCTGGAAAAAAATTTTAAAATGACAAAAATTATAATCTCAACAATACAGAGATATAATGACTGCCAGAAGTTTCTGTTAATTGTGATGGTATAACATATGTATAGTCAACTCTAAGTTTTTCTAAATTATAACTGGCACCAATTGCGTATCTATATGGAAGATAACTCCCTCTTACTCCGATTTTACCCCCGCTTAACCATGCTTCTGCACCAACTGAAAAATCACTATTATTACCATACATATAATTCCCTGCACTTATAATTGTTTCCATATTAGGTGATACAATTTTATAACTTGCAGCAATTAAATAACCCCTGTTTACTTTCTCAGTTTCTTCAATTCCAATTTCTGGCTCAAGAACATCTTTTATTGTTACACCAACATTAAAATTTTCTGACATTTTATAAATACCACCAATATCAGCACTTATTGTTGACTTCCCACCTTTTTCTAACAACGGGTCATTACCATACTCGTTTGCAGATAATAAAACCTTGTATTCCATATATTTGACAACAGCACCAACTAAAAATTTGTTTATTTCTCTACCATATCCTATAACATACAAACTTTCTCTCCATACATCACTTACATCAAACATACCTACACCTACACCAATTGCACCACCAGCTGCTAAGTTTGTTACAAAATTTCCCATTATATATTTTATATTTATATCACTTAAACCCATAAACGGCATACCATACATTGTGTTAATCTCTTTACCAGAAATTGAACCTATTGACGCTGGATTCCAGAAAATTCCTAAACTTTCTTGAGGATAACTTGCTATACCAAAACCTACACCAACTGCTCTGCATCCCCAATCTGTATGGTCAAACATTGCATAAGAAAAATTAATCAAACAATGTAGTGTGAGTATAAGAGATAATACTAAATATATATGTTTTTGTTGTTGTTTTTTCATTCTATATCCTCCTTTTTATAGAGTTTTTTGTATATTTTTTATTTACTTTTTTTGAACTTTTGGTTGTGTGTTAGTTTTTTGTGTTTCTGGTTCAGAAACAGGTTTAACTTCTGTTATAGTTTGTTTATTTCCCTGTTCTTTTTGTTCAACCTTTCGTTCTTTTATTACTTCTTCCTTATTTTTTTCTCTACAGTAACAATTTTGTATGACAATGATAAATAATGTCCAGAAGAAGTATCAAGTTGGTTTATTATTACATAAGAGTAATTCAAAGAAAAGTTTTTGTATTCATAACCAATATCAACTGCTGTTGACCAACTGCTATAACTTGCTCTTATCTTATAATTTTCTTTATATACAACCTCGCATCCAGCAGAAAATTCTGTTGTGTTTAGATAATTTCTCAATCCTAACAATGGAATTATTGCAAAATTTTCTTTCAAATATCTATATCCAAAAGATAAAATTATTTTTCGTTTCAACAAAGAGGTCTCTTTAAGACCAATATCAGGTTCAAAAATATCATTTATGCTCAACCCAAAATAATAAATTTTGTTCAAAGTATACAAAAGATTTAAATCAAAACTTATTACATTTTTCTCTCTACCATTGTTAAACAAAGGATCTGAATCTAACAACGAATTTTGTGGATATTGAAAACTCATATATTTAAAACTAAGTCCAGCAGATATAGTTATGTATTTTTGTTTTTCTTCTTCTTTTATAATATATGAAGTAATATTTTTCGCAGCTATAAACTTATACAACGATTCTTTATACACATCACTATTAAACATAAAAATCCCACCACCTAAAACAATATCGTTTGGTTTATATGGATAAACACCACAAAAAACTTATCTGTTTAAATTTAGTTCTCCTCTTATTTCTTTTAACAAATCTTCATATTCTAACATAACTTCAGGAGTTTCTGATAACAATCCAGCAGCTGAGTTGTAAATCACAGATTCTGCGCCTAAACTGTATGCATAAAATCAATCACCTGTACTTCTGCCATAAGAAGAAAAAAATTCTGTTGAATATATATTAACGACTAACAAAATGTTGTGTGACAACACGTCTTGCATAACTTAATATAAATTGTTTTTCACTATAATAAGATGTGAACCCTAAAACTGTTATGTTAATTCCTAAACATCCTTTACCTTTATCTGGTGTTGCAAAACCTAAGTATGAATATTAAAGTTCTGATATATTAAACAACTTGCTGTACATCAACGACACTACTTTATAAATTCTGTTTTGTGCTAACCCTGCTGGATTTATGTATGCACCTTCAACATCTTCTGCTATCCCAGTATACGCACTACCCATAGCTGCAACTCTACCACCTATGTTTTTCATACCTGAAAACTCAAACGATGCAAAAACTGATGTTGTTATAATAAATAGGCATAACACTTCTTTTATTTTTACTATTTTTTCATCTTTTTAAGTTCTCCTTAGACAAAAATTATTTTATTTTATAACTTTTAACAACTACTGTTGTATTCTTAACATAAGTTGTTCCATCAACATTTATCTCTGCTCTTATTATATAAATCCCTGGTGGGACAAGTTTTTCTTCGTTATCAAACCCAGACCATGCAATTATTCCTATACCATTTGTTATAGGTTGCTCAACAATATAATTTTTAGAAGTATTTTTATCAGCTACAAGTTTATCAGCTGAATTATAAATTTTTATACTTGCAGTACCAGATTTGTTCTGAGATAAAACAACCTGTATAATAGTTCTTCCGCCAACAACTTTTTTACCCTCTTTAAGTTCTAACTCTTCACCACCGCCTGGATAAAACACTGATGGTGATGCTTCAACTTTTGACATTATAGCATCTTGATCAGTTGATTTCCCTGTCTTTGCATACGCTACTGGATAAGAATTAGGATCATTTTGGTCAGTCTAAGCTGCAAACTCTTAGTAATCGTTCCATCCATCACCACCATTATCTACTTTCCATGCAGCCGTGTCATATTTTATTAAATATATATCATCAAACCACACTTCTCCAGTTTTTGTACCATCTGCTTTCCCCATTGTTTGAAATTGTATTGCTTTGATTCTGTTAAATTTACCTTTAGTAAGCTCTGTAATTTTACCTTTTGCAGGAACAGTAGAATTATCTAAAGTTAACTCAGGCCATTTTGTTTTATCCTTCAGTTCTTCTCTACCTAAGGATTGTCTTGACTCTGTTGCTTTAGTTCCATCTTGTAAAGTATCATAAGGTTCCCAATCATCATACGGATCACCAAAATAATTATCATTATTTACCCAAGGATATGGCCAACCTCCATCTTGTAGTTTGTCAAACAATATAACATAAAACTGCCAATCGTTAGAAAGTGATCTACCAGAGGCAGCTGATATACCTACTTCTTTAGGTACATCACCATATGTGCCAGGAGCAAGTTTGTAAGTAAGTTTTATTTTTACTTCTTTTCCTTTACCTGTAGAATTTAATATATCACCAGAAACTTTCATCCAAAATGCTATCCCATTGTATTCTGACAAGTCAACACATTGATTATATTCAACTAAAGGAAGGTCTTTGTTTTGTTCTACATCTACAAAATTTGTTCCAAATGCAATATAAGCATACTGTAAGCTCTATCTTGCAACATCAAACTTGAAATATCCACAATACTTGCTTCCTTTGACACCAAAAAGGATATGTTTGATATGGTGTTGCAGTACCTGTTAGGTCAGGTGAAGGGAATATATAAGCACAAGTTGGATTTTCTTTAGTTACTTGAGATTTTTATATCTCAATGTAACTGGTTCTATTTATCCGAAAACATCTGCTCTGTCATCAAAAGTAAACCAATATCCTCCCCACTCATTTCTGTGGTTACCATCTTCAAAATTGTCTACTAATACACGTTTACCTTCTGCAGATAAACTTAATGAGAAAAAAGATAACATTAGTATAACGAATTTTATTTTTTTCATTTTATTTCTTTCCTCATAAAGTTTTATATATAACTTGTAAATACATGTATTTATTTGATATATTTATATTAAACAAAATTAAACTTGTCAATAGTTGACAAAAAAATTATTTTAAAATAATTATTGATCCTTGTTCTCCATCTTGTGTTTTATAAAAATATACTCTGATTTTGAACATATTCTGTTTATCATCAGAACCATCTCAAACACCATTTTTTACTTCTGCTACTTTTTTACCTTTTGCATTATAAATTTCTACTATAGGCGAGCCAAAAACTATTTTATCATTTTTATAATCTTTGTTTAAACTAATAACTTTTTTGTTTTTATTTTTAGAATTTGTAGTATAAATTTTTATACTTGGTTGTGAAGAAATTTCTTGTAATAAACCACAATTAGATTTTGTTTTTATTAAAATTTTATGTTCTCCTAAACTGTCTGGAACAACAAAATTTTTTATAACAATATCAAAACTTTCAGAATAAAAAATTTTGTTTATTCCTATTTACAACTTTAAACTTTGTGTATCAAAATTACAAAAACTTATAGATGGCCATCCGTACCGTTTTTTTATCTCTATACTTGAAAAATTATTTCTAAAAATTTCTGACAAAACAACTTCTATTTTTCCTAAATAAATATCTTTTGTAGCTATAAATGTTAAAACAACATCTTGTGTAGTATCAACAAAAAAATCTTGTGATAAAACTTTTACTTTACCACTACCATCTGATATAGTTCTTGAAAACGAACTTATTTCAACTTTTATAAAATATGTATATGATGAACCGTTGATATTATAAAATACACTTTTTAAGACACCTTTTTGCCCTAAAAAACTTGTTGTATCCCAATTGTATTCTATAGAAACATTTTTTGATGACAAATAAGTTTCGTATATTTTGTTATTCAAAAAATAAAGTTATATTTTTGACAATTGGTTATTATCTTCAGCATAGAGTTTTACAGGAACGATACCATTTACTATTTCACCATCAACTGGTGAAACAATCTGGCAGGTAGGTAGACAAAGACTACTTTTTCGTTCATCATAAAAATTAACAAAATTTCCTGTCATAACAAGCATAGTTAACATTTTAAGACAATCTTGATAGTATCCCCAAGCACCACCATCACCAAATCTTGAAAGTCGCTCAAACAATGCATTACACCAATCTTGTAAACTTTCATTCACCATACTTCCTACACCAAAAGGTCCTACAAAAGCAGCATTGCTGTAACCTACAAGTGGTTCTAAAATAATTTTATAACCAGCAACAATTTTTGTAGGATCAGAACCAGTTGAAAATTTTAACCAATTAGAAATTTTTAAATTTATTTCTTTTGCTCTATTATCTACATACCATATATAATCCATACCTATACGCCAAGGTACTCTACAAGCATCATAATAATAGTTATATCCATAACCACTTACTTGGTTTCCATTTATATCACACCAATCAGGTGGTAATCCTGTTTCTGTTTTATTCTTAAAAATACTTAAAACTTCATAACATTTCTCTATTACATTATCCCATTGATTATCATTGGTTACTTTCTTAAAAATTCTGTACCAGCCAGTTGCGAAATAACTCGGGTTTGTAAGTTCACTACCACCAAAACTATCACCTGGTCTAAGAATATATGATGGATGTTCGACTTGATACTTCATAATTCTATTTATTATCTCTTTTGCCTCTTCAATATAATTTATAGCAGAATTTGTACTACCCCATTGTTTATCAGCAAAAATTAATGCTAAAGCAACATCTTCATCAGCATCAGTTGCAGCATTACTACCTATAACAGAACCATTTCTGTCAACTTGCCAGTTCATTAAACCATTGTTATCTAAATAGTACTGATAATACTTATAAACTCCATCAAAATACTGTCGTGTGTTATCATAGACACCATCCATCAACACAAGTATAAGCATACCATAACCTATCCCTTCAGACACAGTATCATAACTATTAGCAGAACCTCTTTGTATCCTATATGTACCTACAGGCGCTCCTTGTTTAGTTAAATAATTTTTTTCCATTCAGAATAAGTTTTAAGTAAAATAGAAAGTTGTTCATCTTGTGAAAAAGAACTAACTTTTATAACATAAGGATAAGTTCTAAATTGTGGGAATGGAAAATTTGTAGAATATAAATCACAAAAAAATGAAAAAATTGATATTATTAAAACTTTTATTTTCGTTAAAAAATTTTTTTTAAAAAATTTAATATAAGATAAGAGATACAAATTGTTATGGTCTGTATACTAAATTTAACTTAAACCTTCGTTCAGTATACCAAAAATCATCTTTTGCTGTAACATCACCAATTATACTTCTACCTACATTTATTGTTTTTTCATAATACTCACCTTCACTAAACACACCTTCTATATAAAAATTAGGGTTAAACTCAAACCTTATATTAAACAAATATCCATATTCTCGTTTTGTTTTTATATTACCAGCACCATCGTCATATGAATAATCAGGTCTAAATGTTAGACCACCACCTAAAGTAAGCTGTGGTTGTTGTGATGGTATGATACTAAAACTAATAGAATGTTCAATATATTTCGTATAAACATCTAAAAATGCCCATGGTTGATAAAACCTGTCTGACGAAATTATATTATCTCGTTCTGTATATATTAAAGACACTAACCCTTGTAAAATAGAATACGACACAGTATACAATGGTGTTCTCAACGCAGCCTCTACTTTTTCTGTTTCAGTAACATTATGAAAACTATTTTTTTCAATCCTCCATATATCAGTTTGTTTCAGATTAGAATTTTCGGGTTCATCTAACTGAGAAGAAATCTTAGTAAACTTTTTCCCAATTTTGATTTCAAAAAGTGGTGCTGGTTTATAAAAAGCAGAAAATGAATAATCATATGTACTTCTTGTTTCGTAAGCAGGCAGAGATTTTCTATAAGTTCGTGGAAAACTATATTTCACTGCTGCTGATATATAAAGTTTCTCCATAACAGGTCTATAATAAAACCCTGTTTCTACATCATAACCGTACACAGATTCATCCCATCTTGTCCACAAAGTATTTTTTTCATCAGAATAAGGAATAAGTTCTTGATAAGAATACAAAGTTTCTTCTCCTATTTTATAAAATTTTCCATAAATATTAAGTCCTTGGTATTTAAAATATCTACTTAAACTTAATGAGGTATAATAGTATTTTTTTTCATAATCATCTTTCACAATTTTCCATTCTTCAACACTATCCCCAACTTGTTTTTTATATTCTGAAGAAGATTTATTAGTTTCGTTATGAATCTTGACACCTAACTCCCATATTTCTGTTAATCTATATTTAATCTCAAACGGATAAAGGAAGTAATAATTATTTCCAAAAAGAGCATTTGATTTATAATTTTTTGTATATTTTGTTTGAAAAACCCCCTGCATATCTATCTTTACTGAAGGGTTAATGTAATAATCAAGACCTAAAGTATTTTCTTTTGTTATTATAATATCTGTTGTGTCATAGAAATGTCGAACAATAGCATCCTGTGGTGCACCAGCAGAAATTAGTGGTTTGTTATAAACTTCAGTTAAAACTGCGTATATATTAAACGAACCCCAATATGGCGAAATTTTACTACCTATAGTAACAGAATTTGTGAAAAAAGAACTTATTTTAGGTAATGTACTATCATATTGTAGAACAGTAGTAAACGGAATTTTTGCAGTA
>Ga0308390_1000939_pt1 | contig 19792 bp, 14 predicted proteins | sample Hotspr2Sample149_FD_202358 | JGI IMG/M metagenome (GOLD analysis project Ga0308390, IMG submission 202358) | Hot spring phototrophic mat microbial communities from Mushroom Spring, Yellowstone National Park, Wyoming, United States - 20040719_149 ...
CGTTTTGGCAACGCCAAAACAGGGTGAGGTCAAAGGATAAGGCTTTGCGGTCAATGTTACCTCAATTAAGCGTTTTTGTGATGTAGTAAGTCTATTTTTTAACACACCTTTTCTGTAACATCTTTTCGCTCAAAAGCGTAACTTTGCACTGTTTGCGAGAAAACAAAGCACTTTTCAACAACTTAACTTGATTGATTCACCATGAGAAACATCACTGTTTTTTCACTTCTGCTTCTTCTTGCTGTTGTCGTGGGCTGTGGCGGACAGAAAGCCATTCAAAAAGCCGATATTGGCGATGTTCCCGATTGGTTTATGAATCCACCTCGCGACAGCAATCCTGACAATCCCAAAATGCTTTACGGTGCGGCAACCGAAGTCTCCCAAGATATGCAGTTTGCCATCAACAAAGCTGAAACCGCCGCTCGCTCTAACATCGCCCGCCAAGTTGAAGCCACCGTGCAAGGCTTAATGGCAAAATTCCGTGAAGAAACCGGTTCAGGACAAGACCCGCAACTCCTCCAAATGTCGACCGAAGTCGAGAAAAATATCGTCAATACCAAACTCACTGGTACGCGCATCGCCAAACAGCAAATTGTTCGTGACGGAAATCTCTTCCGCGCATATGTGCTTGTTGAATACTCGACCGAAGCGGCAAAGCGCGCCTTGATTGATGAAATCAAAAAGAACGAACAAGCCTATACACGCTATCGCGCCTCAAAAGCCTTCGCCGATTTAGAACGGGAAATTGAAAAGCAAGAAAAGTAATTTTCGTTGAACGAGGTTCAAGCAAAAGCGACCGCACATGGTCGCTTTTTCGTTTTACATCGATAGACTTTGCGCCACTTCTTCGGCTCTTCCGAGACTTTCTAAATCTTGTTTAATCTCCTCAACCGTTTGGTAGCGAAGGTTCAAATCATTTTGCAAACATTTACTTACGATTTGCGCGAATGCTTTCGGCAAGTCGGGGCGCAGTTCAGAAATGGGTGTTGGTGTGCGATTAAAAATTGCATGAATGACTGCCATTTCATTTTCGCCTGCAAACGGCAGTTGATTGGTGCAGAGTTCATACAGCACCACGCCAAACGAGAAAATGTCGGTTCGCGCATCGCTCATCGTGCCGGTGATTTGTTCAGGCGCGACATAGCCCAGCGTGCCGATAATTGTGCCAAGCGTGGTTTTCATTGAAACCAGCGGTGATTTCGATAGCCCAAAATCCATAATCCGCACCGTTCCTTTTTCATCAAGCATGAGGTTCGATGTTTTCAAATCACGATGCACAACGCTGTGCCTGTGAATTTCGGAAAGCCCATCGCAAATCTGTAAGGCAAGTTGTTGGATTGTTTCAAGTGGCAATGGGTGATGCGCGTTCAAATACTCTTTGAGCGTTTTGCCTGACAGGTATTCCATCACGAGATAGACTTGCTCGTTGCTTTCGCCGACTTCATAGACTTTGATAATGTTGGGGTGCGAAAACTCGCGCAAGAGTTGTCCTTCGTTGGCTAATCGTCTTCGGTTCTCTCTATCGTTCAGCAAAGCCGAGTGAAGCAGTTTAATTGCGAATACGCGCTTTGTTTTGATGTCAATCGCTTGATAGACTTTGCCCATGCCGCCTTCACCGAGTAAGGTTTTGAGTTCGTAGCGTCCGATGTATCGGCGTTTGCGATTTTCCACGATGATGTTCCAATTCTGCACTATCCATCGCACCGTCCAAACTAACGCTGTCAAGAGAAGCACATAGATGGCGTAAGCCCATTTTGATTTCCAGAACGGCGGCGCAATCGTGAAGGCAAAGCGCGCCGGATTTTTGGATTCTACACCATCGGCATTGATGGCATAGACTTCCATTTCGTATTGCCCGTCAGGCAAATTGCGATAGGTAACGCTCTTTTCGCTGGTGAGTGACCAAGTTTTATCCGAGCCTTTCAAGCGAAATCGGTATTGCTCTGTTTCTTGGTAGCTATCACTTGTAAAGAAAAAAGTGACGGTGTTTCGCCAATAGGGCTGTTCTTCAATGGCTGTTGGCGAAAAGAGTTCGAGCGTATCGAGTTTGACTTTTGAAATGCGCGTCAGAGGCGGACGCACGAGCGGCGAAAAATTTTTCAGCGTAAGTTTCAACACGCCATCGCTGGTTGCAATCCACAAGTTTTCTTGCTCACTATCAAAATAAAAATTGGATATAGACGATTCTTTTTTCGGACGAATTGGAATTGAGCCAATCGGCACAAATCGCTCATTGTGCTGTCCTTCGTTTTCTAATCGGCATAATCCGATGCGCGTTACCGCCCAAAGTTGTCCATTTCTTTGGCGAAAAGCGTATCGTATCATATCACTGCTCAATCCATCTTTTGTAGTGAAGATTTTTTTCTCGCGCCGATTCCACCGCACCAGTCCTTTGCTGGTGCATATCCAAGCAGTTGTGTCGCCGTTTTTGCTCACTTCTTCAAAAACGGAAAAGACGATATTAGACGGCAATCCCTCGTTCGTTGTGACTGTTTGGATTATTCCGTTTTGAAGTTTTGAGACACCTGCATTGCGCGATGAAAACCATATTGAAGCCACGCCTTCATCAATCGTTTCAATCATATTGCTTGCCAGACCGTTATCAAGGCGAAGAGTTTTTCGCGATTGCTCCTCGACGCAATACACGCCTGAACCGTAGGTTGCAATCCAAAGCGCATGACGCTTTTCGCTTGTGAAACCTTTGTCGGAATATCGTATGGCGGAAATGCCGTCGGTAATACGTTGCGATGTCTGCTTGTAAAGACGATGTTGGTTTGTCAAATCCATGTGCAATCGAAAAAGGTAATGCAATCCTGCCACGATGAGCGTATCGCCTTGTTCAGCGAAGCCGACGGTGTTGATTTTTTCGGGGTCGTTGATAGGCGCAGGCAATGTCGCGACTTGTGCTTCATGAATGAATGCGGCACCTTGCGTGGTTCCAATCCACACGCGCCCGCGTGAATCTTTGAAGACCGTATTGGTTTCATTGCTTGGCAAGCCGCTTGCTTTGGAGTAGCGCGTTACTCTGCTCGAGCGCATTTTCTTTACACCTTGTCCAAAAGTGCCAACCCATAATGAGCCTTCTTTATCTTCGAAAGTGTAATTCACTGCGAAGGGCTCTTCGCCATCGGTGCATAAAAACAACTCTTCGGAATTAGCGTTAGGCATCACAAGTCGGTTCAGTTGTTTGTGGTAGAAGCGATGAGAACTTTCGATTTGAAGTGATGAGAGCCATTTCGTTTCGTGTTCAGAAACAGGTTGAAAGGTATTTCCTTCAAGTTTTGCCCACCCTTTCTCGAAGGTCTTGAAAAACATCGTGCCGTTTGAATCTTGGGCGATGTGTATGATGAAATCTTCGGGCAAACCGCCTTCGCGGTCAAAGGTGGTGAAGGTTACGCCGTCGAAGCGAGCAACGCCTTTATCGGTGCCAAACCACATGGCACCGTCTCGGTCTTGAAAGATGGTGTTGATGTAGCGGCTGGGCAATCCATCCGACGTGCTGTATGATTTCCACAAGCGTTCTTGTGAAAATGAAAGCAGGGGGAATAAGAGCGCAAGGAGCGTTAGTCTTATTGTATGAGTCTTCGCCATTCCTTATCGTTTCTCTTCAAGCAAGACGCTCGGCGATAGATTTTCCTTGCAAGAAATTCAAGAGGTAATCGCGACCGCCGGCTTTGCTATCTGTTCCTGATAAATTAAATCCACCGAAGGGATGCACGCCCACGAGCGCGCCCGTGATTTTGCGATTGAGATACAAATTGCCGACAAAAAATTCTTCTTTGGCGCGTTCCAACTTCTTTCTGTTTTTCGTGAAAACGCCGCCTGTTAAGCCGTATTCCGTATCGTTAGCGATTTGCAAGGCTTCATCAAAATTTGCCGCTTTGATACACGCCAAAACAGGACCGAAAATTTCTTCTTGCGCAATGCGTGCCGTTGGCTCGACATCGGCAAAAATCGTTGGCTCAATAAACCAGCCTTTGCTTGAATCCGCTTTTCCGCCAAAAACGAGTTTTGCTTCCTGCTTACCGATTTCAATGTATTCCGAAATTTTCTTGAAGGCTTTTTCACTTGAAACCGCCGACATCGACGGGTTTTCAACGGCATCGCCCAGCGTCAGTGTGCCAGCGCGTTCCGTGAGTTTTTCAATCACTTCGTCATAAACTTTTTCGTTGATAATCACGCGGGAACAAGCGGAGCATTTTTGTCCCGAAAATCCAAACGCCGATTGAATTGTGGCTTTGACGGCTTCATCGAGATTGGCATCAGGCTCGATGATGATGGCATCTTTGCCACCCATTTCAGCAATGACGCGCTTTATCCACTTTTGTCCCTCGCGCAATTTTGCCGCCGCTTCGTTGATTTTCAGCCCAACGGCTTTTGAGCCAGTAAAGGAAATGAATCTCGTTTTCGGGTGTTCGACCATTGCTTCGCCGACTTCTGCACCGCCGTAAATCACATTCAGCACGCCTTTCGGTAATCCCACTTCTTCCATAAGTTCAGCGAACTTTGCCGCCACAAACGGCGCATCGGGCGAAGGCTTCAAGACGACGGTATTTCCTGCTACGAGTGCGGACGTAGTCATGCCGACCATGATTGAGAGCGCGAAATTCCAAGGTGGAAGAATCGCACCCACACCCAGCGGAATGTAAATGAGCTCGTTGGCTTCTTTGCCGAGCCACTTCGGCGATTTGACGATGGGTTGCGGAGCGCATAAACGCAAGGCTTCTCGCGCATAGAACTCCATGAAGTCAATCGCTTCGGCAGTGTCCATATCGGCTTCTGCCCAATTTTTTGCGACTTCAAATATCATCATCGCTGAAAACTCGTGCTTGCGCTTGCGCATTTTTTCAGCGGCTTTCAAGAGGTATGACGCGCGTTTTTCAACAGGCGTTTTTTTCCACCACTCAAAGGCTTCGGTTGCCGCGCCAATGGCGTGCTCAACATCAATTTTATCGCACAGCGGAAATGTGGCGACAACTTCGCGGTAATTGCATGGATTGGTTGAGATGAGTTTTTGCTCCGAGTTACTTCGCAGTTCCGCGCCGATTCGTGCAGGAAACGCTTTGCCTAATTCGCCGCGCACTTTTTCAATCGCACGCATCATCTCGCGCTTGTTTTTCGGATTGCTGAAATCCGTCGGCGGCTCGTTTTGAAATGGCGGAAGTTTGATGGCTTTTGATGATTTCGGCATCGTGTAAGTTGTATTCGGTTTTTGAATTTGCGTTTTAAGATACATTGCGCACATAAAATCACATCGCACAAAATTGCCATGTGATTGTGTAATTTCACAAAAACCTTTTGACGTTATCCGTTCTTCAAAAATGCACTTTACGCCGTCGTCGGAAACCGACCTTCTCGCTTTTCTCATCGCGCTTGCCTTACTTATTCTTCTGATTGCCATTAGTGAATCGCTCAAAAAGTTTGCAGATGTTTCTCCCTCGCACACACGAAAGTTTGTGCATATCGCAACGGGAGTGTTTATTTTTTTTGCGCCATATTTTTTCAAGGGAAAATTTTATCCTGCGTTGATTCCCGCGCTGTTTATTCCGTTCAATCTTTTTGCGACGCGCTTCGGCTGGCTTTCTTCACTTCATCAACCTGATGATGCCGTTTCGGAATCACACACGCCACTCAATTACGGGACAGTTTATTTTCCGATTGCCTTTCTTTTGCTTGTGTGGCTGTGTTGGGATTGGAATGTTTGGATTTTACAAACGTCTATGCTTGTGTTGGGTTTGGGCGATGCCGCCGCCGCACTTGTCGGTGAGCGCGTTAAAAATCCGCACCAATACAAGTTCAGCACGGTGAAATCGCTTGAAGGCTCGCTCGCGATGTTTATCGTAAGTTTTCTTGTGCTGTATGGGTGTTTTGTTGTTTTCAAATCGGAATCTGTTGCGCTATCGCAATTCAGCAACACGGCACTTATCAGTTTAGCCTTTGCGATTGCGCTGATTGCAACTGCGGCGGAATCACTTGTTTCGGGCGGATTGGACAATTTGACCGTTCCTCTTGCAGTTGCGTTTTTTCTTGCTGTGCTTGAACGCTATGGCGCGCCGATGCTTCAAAGCATTGTGATTGGTGTTGGCATTTCGTTTATGTTCGCACGACTTTCTCTCGGACTTAAATTTCTTAACGGCAGTGGCGCAGTTTGCACCTTCCTTTTAGCCTCAACAATTTTCAGCATTGGTGGCATTGTTTGGACGATTCCGATTCTCACTTTCTTTTTCCTTTCCTCGATTCTTTCCAAAGTTGGCAAAGCACGCAAGAAAAAATTTGATTTGATTTTTGAAAAAGGCTCACAGCGCGATATGGGACAGGTGATTGCCAACGGCGGCGTGGGTTGGATTTTGATGCTCATTTATCCTTTCCTTCCGAATGAGTCGTGGCGCGACCTTTTTTACTTCGGCTATCTCGGCACCATGGCGGCAGTGCAAGCCGATACTTGGGCAACCGAAATCGGCACGATGATTCGCAATTCTAAACCTGTCTCGATTGTGAACTTCAAACCTGTTCCCGCAGGCACATCGGGCGGCATTACGGTTATTGGCACATCAGGCGCGCTCTTGGGCGCATTTGTTATCGCCATCAGCGGTTGGATTGCAAATGAACACTTGGTTGAATCGGCAGGACTTGTGAAAGTGCTTGTCGTGGTGAGCCTTGCAGGACTTATCGGCAGTTTGGTTGATAGTTACTTGGGCGGAACCTTGCAAGCGCAGTATTACGATGAACATCGCAACAAAATCACTGAAAAAACTCATCATCTCAACGACGATGGCACAACCGTTCCGAACAAGTTAATTAGAGGCATTCGTTGGATAGATAATGATGTTGTGAATTTCGTGTGCGGCATCACTGGTGCGGTTGTTGCTATGCTTGCTATGTGATAAGGCTCTGTTACAGCGTTTTATGGTGATTACGCTTCATTCGGTTTTGCTTTTGTATTTTGGGAAAATTGGTCGTTTCGGTATGCAACGCTCGCCTTTTGTCATTTTATTTTTCACGGTTTTTCTTGACCTTGTTGGATTCGGGATTGTGCTTCCGTTACTTCCGAACTATGCGCGTGAGCTTGGCGCATCGCCGCTTGAAATTGGAATTATCGCAGGCAGTTATTCGGTCATGCAATTTTTTTTCTCGCCGATTTGGGGTGGGATAAGCGATAAAATCGGTCGCCGTCCTGTCATCTTGATTAGCATTGCCACGTCGGTTGTTTCGTATTTTCTTTTCTCGCAATCGCACTCGCTCTGGTTCGTCTTTATGTCGCGGGTGTTGGCGGGCATTGGCTCGGCGAATGTTACCGTTACACAAGCCTACATCACAGATATTACCGATAGAAAAAATCGCTCAAGGTCGCTTGGAATTTTAGGGGCGGCGTTTGGACTTGGGTTTGTTCTGGGTCCGCCGATTGGCGGCGCAATTAAAACCCATCTCGGCATTGAAGCCGTTGGCTATGTTGCGGCGGGATTAACCTTGCTTGATTTGATTCTTGCCTCTCTCTTTTTGCCTGAATCACTGAAAGAAAAAAAGCCGCACGCAGAGTTTCGATTTTTCTCGCTCAAAAGTTTTTCAAAAGCCTTTCAAGAGCCTGCGATTGCGCGATTGCTCGTGGTGAATTTCTGTTTCACATTTGCGTTTGTGAATATGCAAATTTCTGTGCCACTGCTTTGGAAAGAGCATTACGGACAGACGGAGCAAAATATTGGCTTTCTTTTCGCCTTTGTCGGCATTATTTCGGTGATTGTTCAAGGCGGGTTGATTGGCAAATTCACGAAGCGATTTGGTGAGCGTGAAGTCCTGACAGGCGGCTCTGCGGTGATGATGCTCGGAATTGGGCTTCTGCCGTTTGTGCCTGAACTGCGGTTTCTTTCGTTTGGCTTGCTTGTGCTGGTGTTGATTGCGCTTGGCAATGGGTTCTGCACGCCGACCAACGCCGCCCTTGTGTCGCTTTACGCAAACCCTTCTGAACAAGGCGAAACGCTTGGCGTGTTGCAGTCGATTGGCTCACTGGCGCGAATGACAGCACCTCTTTCAGGCAGTTTGCTTTACGGGCTTGATTATCACGCACCTTATTTGGTGGGCGGAGTTACCTTGCTTGTCTCTCTGCTTTTATCGACCACGCTGTTCAAGTTTGAACTGCATCGGCATCAAGAAGCATCAGCCTAATGGGAAAACGTCGCAACGGCGACTTTGTGTTACGCAAGTTGAACTCAATCTCAATCAACCTTTAATTGAAAACAGAACATGGCTACACGCATTATTATTCCGACCGCACTTCGTCAATACACAGCTGGCAATGAAGTCGTTGAAGTCTCGGCGCGAAATGTCGGCGAAGCCTTAACGAAACTCGTTGAGCAATATCCATCACTCAAAAAAAATCTTTATACCGACGACGGCAAGTTGCGCTCTTTTGTCAATGTTTACAAAGGCGATTCTAACATCAAAGACTTGAACGGCTTTGAAACCGACTTGCGACTTGGCGATGAACTTATCATTGTGCCATCGATTGCAGGCGGGGCAATGACGACTTTTGGCGACATGCAAGTCGTGAGCGATGTTGTGCTTTCAAACGAAGAAGTCAAGCGATACAGCCGCCACTTGATTCTGCCTGAATTTGGCTTGGAAGGACAAAAGAAACTCAAACGCGCTCGCGTCTTGATGATTGGCGCGGGCGGACTTGGCTCGCCTTTTGCGATGTATCTTGCCGCCGCAGGCATTGGCACTATTGGCATTGTCGACTTCGATGTGGTTGATTACTCCAATCTTCAACGCCAACTTCTGCACCGCACCGATTCGGTTGGAACACCTAAAACTCAATCCGCAAAAGCAACTATCAACGCCCTGAATCCTTTTGTGGAAGTTATTACTTACGATACGCCGCTTACCTCGCACAATGCGTTGGAGATTATGAAAGATTATGATGTGATTGTCGACGGCACCGATAATTTTCCAACACGCTATCTCGTAAATGATGCTTGTGTCTTGCTCGGAAAACCGAATGTGTATGGAAGCATTTTCCGATTTGAAGGGCAGGTTTCTGTTTTTTGGGCAAATAGCCGTGAAGCCACAAATGGCAAACTTCCTGAAGGGGCGTGCTATCGATGCCTTTATCCTGAACCACCGCCGCCAGGGCTTGTGCCGAGTTGCGCCGAAGGCGGCGTGCTTGGTGTGCTTCCCGGCGTTGTTGGCACAATGCAAGCGATTGAAACCATCAAGCTCATCACAGGCATTGGCGAACCGATGATTAACCGTTTGCTTTTATTTGACGCACTTAAAATGAAATTCCGAGAACTGAAATTGAAGAAAAATCCTGATTGCGTTGTTTGCTCCGACCACCCCACTATCAAAGAACTTATTGACTACGAAGCCTTCTGCGGAATGCCTGCCCACGACCATAGTCACAACGCTGAACTTCAATCCAAACCAGAGAACATAACGGCGAACAGCAATCCAAACGAAATTACTGTGCAGGAATTGAAAGCGCGTTTAGACGCAGGCGAAAAGCCGTTCATTCTCGATGTGCGCAACCCAAACGAATGGGAGATTGTTCGCCTAAACGGCGCAGTGCTGATTCCTTTGCCTGAACTTCCAAACCGACTGCACGAACTTAAAGGCAAAGAAGAAACCGAAATTCTCGTTCATTGCAAGATGGGCGGACGCTCTGCACAAGCCTGCGAGATTCTTCGGCAACATGGCTTTAAGCATGTGAAAAATGTTGTTGGAGGAATCAACGCTTGGGCAACACAAATTGACCCTTCCTTGCCAACATATTGATTCTTTCACACAATCATTAAGCAATCATTAAGCAAGAACACAGATTCAAAAAAGGGCGGATTGGAAACCCGCCCTTTATATCTTCAACCTTCAACCTCTAACCTCCAACCTCTAACCTCTTATTTCACCAGCAACATTTTTTTGGTTTGCGTAAACTCGCCGGCTTGCAAACGATAAAAATACACGCCTGATGCCAGCGATGTCGCGCCAAACGAAACTGAATATACACCTGCTTCTTGTTTCTTATCTACAAGCGTTGCGACCTTTCTGCCAAGCACATCAAAGACTTCCAACTTCACTTCACTTGAACGTGGCACTTGATACGTAATGATTGTTGTTGGATTAAATGGATTCGGATAGTTTTGAAAGAGTTGATATGAGGTTGGCTTTTCGGCTCTGTTGGATTCGCGAACAGAAATCATTTGTCCTGTTTCAAGGCTGAATGTAGGCGACATGTAGGGACCGCCTGTTGCCATTGAGTCGGCGGCGAAGTTTGGATTGAAGCCTAAGTTGCCGAAGGGGTCTGCTTGTCCTGTGCGCGTGCCAGGCACAAGCACGTTTGAGAAATATGCTGAGGTGCTCACCACAAACGCAAAGCCGCGAATCGTGTTGCCTGTTCTGCCGCCTACAAGTGAAAGCGGAATTGAGAACTCCCACCCGTGTCGCGCTTGCCCTGAATTGTTGACCGAATACGCAATGGTGTTTGCAGGCACTGCGCCGTTTGTCGGTGGTCCGACAATCACATTTGAGCCGTTCAACTGGGCTAAGTTGGGTGCTACTGCCACAATTGAACCGCGCGACAATAGATTTTCTTCGTAGCGTCCCAGTGTCATAAAGCCGCGGTTGCTCACTGGCGAAAGCGAGAAGGCGTAATCAGTCTCAAATCGAGAGCGATAGCGTCCTTGTGTTGTATCGCCTGTGTTAATGAAGTGCGCCGCATTAGGCACATTGCCCAAGTCTCGATTTTCATCTCTGCCGTCGATGTTGCCGAAGTCGAGCCACAATCCAAATCCATCACTTGACAGCACATTCAGTTTGCCTTCGATGCCGATGTAAAGGAGCGAATCATCTCGCCCAAACCACACTCGGCGAATGTCAATGTTCGGTCCGAAGCCTAAACTGCTATCGGGATTCGTCGCCAATAAAATGTATCCTGTTTCGTTCAAGTTGCCGTCGAGCGTGAATTGTGGCACAACAGGCGGAATACGCATGAGAAAACTTCGGCGCAAGGTATCGTTGGTTCGGTTGTTATCGCCTGCGCCCGTGATGATAGCGGTTGCGATATAGCGCGTGTCGTTTGAGCCTTGAAACGGATTGAAACTTCGTGTGAAGGCTTCGCCCGCTTGGATTCTTCCAACCGTGAGCGTATCGGCATAAATCACATTTTGCGGATTAGATTCAGGTGCAATCGTGATGCGACATTGCATGCCTGTTTGGCTAAGTGTGCTCAAATTGCGGAATTGCACTCGTGGCGTCCATTCCGTTGTGATGAGCGTATCGGCAACGAAGATGGAATCGACACGGAAATCAATTTGATACGGGGACTGAAAGTAAGTCGGAACATAAACGGCGTAACTATTGGCAGGCACGCGCAGTTTCACTCTCGGTCCTGCGCCGCCGCTTGCGGGAGAAACAAATGTAGAATCGCCGTTTGTGCCGTTCCAATTTCCTGCGTTGCCTGTAATGTCGCGGAGCCACTTATTGCCCCAGCCGTAGCACGTCACCCACACATCAACATTAAAATTGCTTTTGTTGATGCCAACCAACACACCTGAACTGTCAATCGGTTGTGGATTGCCGTAGCGGCGAATCACCATCACATTGCGCTCATCGGTGGTTGGATTGCCAGGCCAGAACGGCGCGTTCTGACCTTGATAATTCGATGCCGCTGTGTTCGTTGGAATTTCTTGTGTGCCACGCACCCATTTGCGCACCGCAAGCAATTTGTTGATGTCATCACGCAAGCCGTAAATGAAGTAATCGCGCCACCAAATACACGGATAGCCTTCGGTGGAAAGAATGTAGGCGTAAGCAAGATGCTTGTTAATCACAAACGGATTGTGGTCAGGAAGCGACGGCACACCGAGATAGTTATTGCGGTCGAAGTCATGATTTTCTACGAAGGTAACAACCTGCGTTGACGGAACACCATTGTTGAACAAGCCTCTGCCTTGCAGTGTGCGAATGTCGGCACTTGGATTTTGGAAGACTTCTTTCATTCCGAAATAGAGATTAAAGTCGAAGAGACTAGTGCGTGGGTTAGTGCCGTTTTCATTCACCCAATTCAGCCAACTGCGCAAGCGGTTGATGTCGCCATCGTAAAGTTCAGCCACAACAAACTTATTCGGTGGCACGTTGGGTGCTGTGCGTTCTGCGACGCCATCCACCCAGCGTTTGTAGTATTCAGGGTGGAACCCTTTGACAAAGTCAATTCGGAAGCCATCTAATTGTAATCGATTCTTGAGCCAATTTCCCCACACAATCATACTATCGCCCATCGGCAAGTTGTTACCTACATTGTTATGCAGTGCAATGTCTTGACCAAAATCATTCGTGTAGAATTGATAGAACCCAAAATGTGATGAACTGCAATAGTTTGATGTGTTATTAGGATTTACCGCCGCATTAGGATAGAAGTGATTGTAGTTTGCGGTCAATCTGCCGCTTCCGTTTGTGAGCGGAAACAAGGTAAAGGTTGAATCCCCTGACGTGCCGCCGGGCGGACAAGGCACAGGCATAAACGGATTCCGTTCTTTGATGCCGCCGCCACGATGATTGAAAACAATATCCGCATAGACCTGAAAGTTTAGGCGTTTGTATTCAGCAATCATCTCTGCAAGTTGTGAATATGTGCCGTAGCGCGTTGGTATGAAGCGTCCAATACCCGAAGTCACATTTCCGCCTGTGTTATCATACTCGCCCAAGTCATAGAAATCATAAGGCAAATATCCAACACCGTCTTGGTTATCACTTTTGTAGACAGGGGGAAGCCAAATTGCCGAAATGCCCGCGCGTTTGAGCAAATCGGCTTTTGAGCGGAGCGTGTCATACCAAACGCCGCCGGGCGTTACGTCCCAATAAAACCCTTGAATCATCACAGGAGGCGTTTGTTGAGCCGATACGTTTAAGGTGAGAAAACAGAGTGTCAGCAGTGCGATTATCTTTCGCAAATATGTCATAAATGGGTGTGTTAATTGGTTGAAAAGATAGGTTGAAAGATAAAACGCTATTGAGAATTTGCGCATATCCTTCGTAAAACATTTCCCGATAAGTGCTAAATTTCAAACGCTTGAAGTCTTATTGCCATAAGATATGCTTAATCCGATTCAAATTATTCAATGGCATTTGGGGCAATCAAAGCGCGTTGTTCCTGATAGTTTTAAGCTTCTTGCTACGCGTCTGTGGTCGCAGGGTGTTATGTTTGTTTACCAAGTCAGTTGCTATTTAAATGAACGGCAAACAGTCTTCGATACGTTTTGGTGCGACTTTTTCGAGCAGAAATCAAATGCGTGGCTTCATATCGGCGGTTGCGCGATTGGTATGGATTTGCCTGTCAATTCGAGCGAGCGTGTTCAATTTTCACATGGCAATCTGCGCGGTGCCGATAGTATCGTAAACGCTTTCATTTACGGACGCACGCTTTCGCCCGATGTCGTGTCGGTTGAAGTTGTTTTTGATAACGGACAAATCGTTGAAGATTGGACGCCCGATGAAGTTTTTGCTGTCGCACTTCCCAACGCTGTTTCCGTTACCGAACTTCGCTTGAAAAATTATCGTGGCGACGTCTTTGAAACCATTTCTATTCGCGATTAGCCTCATCACCCGTAGACCTTTGTCAATTCTTGTGTTGCGAATCACATCACAAAAAAGTGACCGAAACTAAATCATCTCTTGAACGCTTCATGCGTTTGAACAATCACAAACACTCTTCATCTGTTTAACTCAAAACAGGGGGATTTACTATGCAATACTCACAGGAACTTGTCGAAGATCTTGCGCTTGTTTATCTCGTTTTCACAGGCTACACCAAAGGCAAACTTAACGCTCCTGAAATAGAAGCGATGGAAAAAATCTTGAATGTCTGGACTGATGGATTTATGACCGAAGAACTGAAAGATTTAATTCCATACACACAGCGCAAAGTTGCCGAAGCACATCGACACGGATTGGCACACCGTCGCCTTTTAGATGCGTTGGATAGCCTTCACGACCGATTGCATCCAAGCAAGCTCAAAATTGTTTTGTTTGATTTACTTGCGTTAGCTAAGCTCGACGGCGTGATTGAGCCACGCGAGCGCGAGTTTATTGACAGGGTTGCTTCGCGATGGGGGTTCAAGTTAAGCGACACCGCCTATCAAAAGGCCGCTTAACCACAGCGGCTTCAAGTCTTACAAGGCTTTTTTACATGCCCGCTACACATTGGCGGGTTTCATTTTTACTCCCTTTTTAATACCCCTGTCTTTGAAGTTTTCGATTTTCTCGTATTTTGCTTTTCAATCAAACTTAACGCTATGTGCAACCGACTTCTCTGCTTCCTGCTCTTTGTTTCACCTTCGCTTTTGGCTCAATCTAATGGTGAGTCAGGCTCATTTAACTATCGCACAGTCCCCAACAATGCCTACAAGGTTGGCGAGCGTCTCAAATACAGCATCAAATACGGCGTGGTCAAGGCGGTCAATACTGAAATCGCCGTCGTTAAAGATACCGTTGTGCGCGGACGCGAGTGCTACAAAGTTAAATACTCTGCCCGAACTGTTCCGATGTTCGATAACTTCTACCGCGTTGATGACAAATACGAAACCTTTATTGATAAGCAAGGGCAATTTCCACACAGTTTCAAACAGCAAATCCGTGAAGGCAAATACGAGCACGATGAGTGGATGGAGTTCTTTCACGATAAAGGCTTGGCAAAATCGCTTATCCACAATAAAGAATTTCCAATGATTCCTTATTCACAAGATATTCTCTCTGCTTACTTCTATGTGCGCACGATGAACTTACGGGAAATGAAAGACGGCTCAATTATTGAACTCAACAACGTAAGCGATAAAGAGGTCATTCCGCTGAAAATTAAAATTCGCAATCGCGATTTGCTCGAAACTGAACTCGGCGTGTTCCGCACCATCGTTGTTGAGCCGATTGTGCAAGGCGTTGGCTTGTTCAAAAGCGATGGACAAATTTTGATTTGGATGACAGACGACGAAAACAAAATCCCGATTCGAATTAAAATCAAAGTTATTGTCGGTTCGCTTTCCGCCGACATTGAATCAATGGAAGGCTTACGCAATCCGTTGAAATCAAAAATGCAAGAATAGCGTTATGATGCTGTTCAATTAACCTAAATCAATAGGCTCATGCGCACACAATTTCTTGTAGGCTTGTTCATCTTTCTTGTTTTTTCCTCGTGTGGCTCTGAAACCAGTCCTTCTGAAAACGCTTCTATCACGTTTCCCACTTCAACTACTTTCACGCTTCGCTATGCCGATTTCATTGACACCACAGGCACGGGACGAAACTACGATTCCATTGGCGTTATTGATGAGCGCATTGTCGGCACGCGCACCGTTTCAGGCAGAACGGCGTTCCTTCATCAAAACATTTTGACCACAACCACTAACACCGTTTCCATTGACACAACCCTTCACGGATACGATAACAACAACCGCGACCAGTGGATTTACCTTTCAAGCATTGAGGACTTCGTTGGAAATTTAGGCACATTTAATTTGCAGGGATTTCCTGTGGGGTGGTATCCGTATTTGAAAACGTCTGAAACGATTGGGCGCAATTACACGATTCTTCCCGCAACGCCACTCACGCTCCGAATTGATACGCTCACCATTACTGCCACCATTCGCGCCGTTGGCAATGTGCGCGGCAAAGAAACCATCACCGTTCAAGGCAGAAGCTACAACACCACCAAACTCGTGCTGACCTTTACGCTCCAAGCGCGTTTAGCAGGATTAGCCTTACCCGAAGCCGAAATTTTGCAACACGTGTGGTGCGCCGATAACATCGGCATCGTTAAGTTTGAAACCACATCAGCAACGATTGGTATTCCTCCGTTCTTCTCTTTCACAACACCGAACACTAAGCAAGAACTTATCAGCGTGAGCAACGCACCAAGCAATAACTAATGAGTAGTGAGTAATGAGTAGCGATGTTCCTTTTCATTCTTCGTTCCTCATTACTCATTCTTCATTACTCACTCCTACTCTGCCTCATAGACAAGTCCTTTGTAAAGGGCTTCAATTTCATCTTTGAACTTTTGCTCCACAACCTTGCGCTTGATTTTGAGCGTTGGGGTCATCTCGCCTTTATCGATAGAGAACTGTTCAGCAACAAGCAAGAATCGGCGGACTTTTTCGTGGCTGGCAAGGTTGCGTGAAATTTTGCGCAGGAGGTCATCGTAGAGTTTTTTTACTTCTTCTTTTTGCATCAAGTCGAGGTTGCTTTCATACTTGATACCGTTTTGGTCAGCAAAGGTTTTGAGCGTATCGAAGTTCGGAACAATAATCGCTGAAAGGAACGGACGCTTTTCGCCAATCACCACGACTTGCTCGACAAGCGGACTTGCGGCAATCAGGTTTTCAATCGGAAGTGGTGCAATGTTCTTTCCGCCTGAATTGACAATGATGTGCTTTTTGCGGTCGGTGATTTTGAGGTAATTATCTTCGTCTATCTCGCCGATGTCGCCTGTGTGAAACCAACCATCTTCGTCAATCACTTCTTTTGTGGCTTGTTCATCGCGCCAATAGCCTTTCATGACATTTGGACCGCGAAGCAGGATTTCGCCATCAGGTGCGATTTTATGCTCGACATTGTGAATCGGCGGTCCGACCGTGCCATATTTGACTTTGTGAGCGCGATTGACATGCGTAACAGGCGACGTTTCCGTTAGTCCGAACCCTTCTAAAATGATGATACCGAGGGCTTCAAAGAGTTCGCCTGTTTCTTTGGGCAGAGCCGCGCCGCCTGAAATGAAATAACGCAATCGTCCGCCGAAACGCTCTTTGACTTTTGACAGCACCAACGAATCAGCCAGCGCGTATTGTGCGGCAAGAATCGGCGCAAACTTTCCTTGACGCTTGGCTTTGGCATACGCATAGCCAACATTCAACGCCCAATAAAAGAGTTTCTTTTTTGCCGCAGGACTTGAATCCACGCTCTTGAACAAACCACTTTTAATGCGCTCGAACAGTCTCGGCACTGTAATTACAATCGTTGGGCGCACTTCGGTCAGGTTCATTGTAATAGTCTCGATGCTTTCGGCGTAGTTAATCGTTCCTCCACAGGCGAAAATCAGGTAGTAGCCTGCGGTGCGCTCGTAGGTGTGGCAAAGTGGTAAAAATGACAGCGTTGAATCGCGCTCATCAATCGGCAAAGTTTTGCACATGGATTCATTGCATGACTTGATGTTCTCGCACAAATTTCGGTGTGTGAGCATCACACCTTTGGGATTGCCCGTTGTGCCGCTGGTATAAACCAGCGTGGCAAGGTCGTGTTCGGAAAGCTCGAGGCTTGCAATCGCGTTGGGGTGTTCGTGATTGAACTTTTCGCCGATTTTCTTTGCCGCTTCAAACTCTGTAACAGTGTCGTCAGGTGCGTCTAACTCGTTGAAAGAAATAACGGATTGGACAGTCGGAATTTCGGCGCGAATTTTTCGGATTTTGTTGAGTTGAAGCATGGTGGAAGTAATCACGGCTTTACATTCCGAATTTTGAATGATATAAGCGATTTGATTCGGCGGAAGCGATGGATACAAAGGAACATTGACCGCGCCAATCATCAAGGTTGCCATATCTGCAACAACCCATTGCGGTCGATTTTCAGAAAGCAGTGCGACACGGTCGCCTTTTTCAATACCGATGGACTTCAAAAATCCTGCAAACGCTAAAACTTCTCGATGCAACTCATCGTGCGTAATGCCTTGATATTTTCCATTGACCTTGCGTGAGAGCGCGAACTTATCCGTACGTCCGTGATAGTGCGCAAAGACAGCGTTGAACATTTCCGTCAGCGTTTTGAACGATGTGTTTATGAGCGGCATAGTGAATTGGTTAAGGTTAAATGAAACAACACTTTCGCCCTGCTTTCACGCTCACGCTTTTGCCGTCAGCCACGATGACCAGCGCATTTCTTTGGACATTGGGCTTCCTTTTTCGGCGACTTCTTCGGCTTTGTCCATTAAAAACTCGGTCATCGTTTTGATAATCCACGTGTAATTGTCATGACCGACGGAGTGATAGTCGGCATCGGGCGCAGGATTCATAAAGTCAATCGCATATGGCACGCCATCGCGCACCGCATATTCTAATGTGTTCAAATCGTAGCCTAAGGCTTTGCACAAACGCACCGAATAGTCTTCAAGCATCGATTTCATTTTCTCCGACGGCGCAAACGATGCTTGATAACGCAAGTGGTGCGGATTGCGCGGCTCGTAAGGCATAATGTGAACCTTCTTTTGACCTACACAGTAACAGCGATAATATTCGCTAAATTCAATCCCTTCTTGCATCACCATGCAAATTGTACCAGTCTGATTATACTTCTCAAAAAATTCATTCGGATTGTGAATTTTATAGACGTGCTTCCAACCGCCGCCATCAAAAGGCTTCATCCAAAGCGGAAAACCGACATAATCAAAGTAACTCTTCCAATCCATTGGATAAATCAAATTGCGCATGGATTCAGAGGTTGTGTTTGGCGGATGTTGATTGGAGGGCAGGATAATCGTTTTCGGAACGGGGATTCCCATTTTGGTCGCAAGCGAATAATTGAAAAACTTGTCGTCCGCACTCCACCAAAAGGGATTATTGACAATGTAAGTGCCGCCTAACGCCGCCAATTTCAGATAGGCACGATAGTGCGGAATTTCATGCGAGATTCGGTCAAGAATCACCGTGTAAGGCGTTTCTTCTGCCATCTTTAATCCGCCAATTTTAATGAACTCTGCCACGATGTTTCTGCCCTGTTCTTGTGCCACGCGATTGATGTTGGCAATTAAGCCTTCGGGAAAGGAGTTTTCTTGTCCGCGCAACACACCAATGCGAAGCGGTTCAGCGGTTTTTTTTGATTTTGCCATTTGAAATTTGGTCAAGTTGTTTTTTTGATAGATGCCTTTTAGTCTGCCTTTTAGTCAAGAAGTTGTGAAAATTAAGAAAAGGTAATGATTCAGCCACAAAGGGGAATCGGGAAAGTTCGGGGAGTGATTACGGTCAGAGATTTTTGCGCAATTCTTTGCCCATTCCGGCGGTGAAGTCCATTCTCACATCGAAGTAATCGGGATATTCCACAGGGAAGCCCAGCACATCAATCGTGGGTTTGATGCGGAGCATAAAGCGCGTGGGTTTATTGCCTTCGCCTGCCAAGTTGAGCGCGAAGTTTCCGATGGCTTCGCCGCTTCGTCCCGACAAGGCTTTTTTCAAGTCGACTGAAATTTTCAATGGCAACGTTGAAATCCCGCCATTACCTGCGACACTGACTTTCTCTTCGACAAGTCCGTTGAGCAAATCGACATCATCGATAAACAACCGCCACTCCAATCGATTGAGCGAGGCGGTTTCTGCATTTGGATTTTTGACGTCGACATTGAGCGTGAGGTTCAGGGGCAGTTGCGGTTGTGTGAGTGCCATTGCGAAGCGTGCGCCATCGGCTATGGTTAAATCGCGCGTCGACTTAATGCGCTGAACATTGATTCCCGCAAGTGTAATGTTTTCAACTGTTGAGAGTCGAAACTGACATCGCGCAAAATTTTTCGTCTCCTGAATTTGGCGTATGACCGAACAGCCTTCAACGATGAACACGACAAGCACCGAAGCGCAAAGAAGTAGAGCGATGCGGCTTTTCATAACGGTTTTTGAGATATGCTTTGAAGAAAGGATTGTGTGCAGAAAGCGGGAATCGAACCCGCACGTCCATTGCTGGACACAGGATTTTAAGTCCTGTGCGTCTACCAGTTCCGCCATTTCTGCAACGGCTTCAAAAAACAAGGGCGCAAAGATAATATCTGCACGTTGAACTG
>Ga0308390_1000940_pt1 | contig 19785 bp, 13 predicted proteins | sample Hotspr2Sample149_FD_202358 | JGI IMG/M metagenome (GOLD analysis project Ga0308390, IMG submission 202358) | Hot spring phototrophic mat microbial communities from Mushroom Spring, Yellowstone National Park, Wyoming, United States - 20040719_149 ...
CACGGACGCTTTCCGGTTATTGTTCATCGAATCGGGAGTATAGCACAATTCGAAGATCCCGATACAATGACGCCGGCTGTTCACGAAGATGGGAATCTAGCGCGCCTGAGGCTGCCAAAGGTACAATCAAACCAGTCAGAAAGGAACGCCCATGACCTGCAGATTATCGCAGCCTGACGAGGGTAAAACCAGCCATTTTTATGTCTTGCAGTTGGCGGAATGGATTGCCTTGGTATGCTGTCTGTTGCTGCCGGCCGCCTGCGGCGGAAGTGGCTCGGCGGAAAAGCCCGGTATCTCATCAGATTCCAGGGAAAATCCGCCTTTTTCCGCCGCCGCATCCGACCCTTCCGGAGCCACCGATCAGGTTCAACTGCGGCGGGAAATCAAACGGTCTGCGCCCAACCGGCTGGAGGTGACGGTGCACGTGAAGTACGGTGGCAATCAACCGGTAACGGCCCTGGGCCTTGTGGAAAATCTGCCCCCCGGCTGGGCTTTTGGCCAGATCAGCGGCGCGCATCCCCCACAAATCGCCCCTGCTCCCGGCCAGACGGATCGTCTGGAGTTTGTGTGGATCACCACACCGCCGTTTCCGTTCGCACTCACGTACTCCCTCGAGCAAACAACGGATCATCCGGAAAACACGGGACCGATCCGGGGACAGGCCGTGTACCGGCGACTCGGCGGAGAAGAACATTCTCCAGAGACCGCCACGTCCATTCCCGAGGTCGCACCTGCCATGCAGTAAGCATCCGGAGTTTCAGGCCGGAACCGGCTGTTCAGACTGGGCCGAAGCCGTCACGCCGGCGGGTGGTGTCCACCCTTCCCGCAACACACGCAGGGCGTTGCCACTCAGAAATTTCTCCACCTGGCGATCGGTGTATTTTTTCAGCAGCCGATCCCGGAGCACCGCATAGTCGCGGGGCGATTTGAAATCGGGGGGTGGTCCTGTAAAACCGTCAAAATCACTGCCAAACGCGACGACATCTTCGCCACCGCATCTGATCATGTGGTCAATGGATTCCATGATGGCATTCAGGCCATCCTTCCGGATGGGTTTGGAGAGATAGTAAGCCATGGCGATCAGACCGATCACGCCGCCGGTATCCGCGATGGTCCGGATTTCTTCATCCGTGGGATTCATGGGATGGGGACACATGGCATACAGGCCGACATGGGAAAAAATCACGGGCCGCCGTTTGGCGTGAATCCGCTGACGTTCATACACCTCCTGCCGACATTTCGGGGTGGCATGGGTGACGTCCACGATCATACCCAGGTCGAACATAAGGTCCACGAGTTCCCGGCCGAAATCGGTCAGTCCGGAATCCAGCCGAATTTCCTGATGGAAACAGCCCAGTCTGCGGAGCCAGTTCACATCGTCCGGAAAAGCGTCGACATTCCAGCAGGCCTCGTTGGGATAGAGGTGAGGAATGATCATGTGACATACGCCGCGCCGGTGAAGTTTTTCAAGATGTTCAAGGCGGCCGCTGAGATGATGCGCTCCTTCCACTGACAACAGGACCGCAATACGGCCCGACGCGATGATTTGCAGCATCTCATCCACACTGCGGGCCACCGCAAGGGTGGGACCCCGCCGGGCATTGATCTCACGGATACACGCGTCCTGATGATCCAGACACTCCCACGCCCGTTCAAAGGGATCACCGGAAAAGACATGACGCACCCGGGGCAACACCCGTTGAACCATACGGATGGGCCAGACATCCGTCAGAAAATCCTTTTCGACGATGTAAATCGTGGAAAGGAAAGCCTTGACTCCGCCGGCCAGCAGAGCGTCCAAATCGGTACGCATGGTGAGCGGAAAAAAGAAACCGGGAGGATGGTGACGGGCCATCATGTTCTTGCCCAGCATGAAAGTTTTCAGTGTCGGATGCACGTGGAGATCAATCACGCCGAAACGGTGTTCCGCAGGCAGCGAACCGGTTTCACCCATGGCCCCACTCCTTATGTCGCTCCAGAAAGTCTACCCTACCCGGCCAGTCGCAACAAACCTAAAAATAGAAGCCCGCAACACCAATTCCTCATTTCATACCGGTCCCCCCACGATGCCTACAACCCAGCCATTTTCGGCCATCGCCAACAGGTTCCAGCGTCAAATACCCAAAGATTCAGCATCCGAACGGGGATGACGTGTGTTTTGCCAGATGACAAAGCCCGCCGCTATGGCCAGTTTCACCGCATCACCGGGCAGGAAAGGCAGGACGCCCAGCATGAACGCGGCATATACGGACAGATCCAGCCAGTACGCCAGCCAGACCGCGCCGAAAAGATAGATCACCGACAGTGCACATGCCATGGCAACCGGCACATAGCCAGGACGTCCTGGAAAAGATGTTACCACGGCAGGCGCCACGAGAAAGCCCAGGATATATCCCCAGGTAGCGCCTGTGATGGAAGCGAAGAAGGGCACACCAAATCCCGCTGCCACTCCTCCAAGCAGCGCGAACAAGGCGATTCCCAGCGTGGCCCTCCAGAACCGACACCCGTAAGACACCAGCAGAATCACGAGGGTCTGCAACGTAACCGGTACCGGCGTAAAAGGCAGGTACAACCGGATCTGTGAAGCCAGCATGAGTGCCGCGACAATCGCAATAATTTCCGCGACCGGCAGGGCTGAAGCAAGTACACGAAGTCCCCCGCCTGTACGTGATACCGCCGTTCCGCCTGAATGATTCATGTTCCATCACTCCCGCATAGGAGGTTATATCACACGGCACGGCAGACAGACAATCCGAGGGGCGCAGGTTCGCGGGATACCGGCGCAAAATTTATACAACAACCGTTTTAATTGAAGGCTTCAGCAGGAAGGAACTGCCACACCGGAAAATAACCCAAGGGGCTGCTAACCTGGTAGTTCTACAGACCGTAAAGACGACATCCGGAAGATGCCTTTTCACTGGCGGGAGATCGGTTTTACTGCCAGTATCACACACGAAAACTCCTGGCCCGTTTGGTGTATAGTTGAATACAGAGGAGCAAGGGCATGACATGGCAGAAATTGTGATTGATGAGCACAGTCCGCGCTGGATGCGGGAACTGAGTCGATTTATCAGCATCAAAAACCTGATCTTTCTGCACGGAAATATATACGACCTGGTTTCTTTCCCCGTCCGGAAGTCGGAGAGCGAGCCGCCGAGGTGGACTGAAACGGATCTTTCCAGTTTTCTCTGCCGGTTTCTGCTGAACCAGGGGTATGAACTGATCGGGCAGGTCGATCCGGTAGAGGATCTTCGTTTTCTTACTCCGGAAATGAGTGAACTGTTCCGGAAACTGGAAATGGGGGAAGATCTGTCAGCGCCGAACACGGAAACCGCAGGGGAATCCTCCCCAAAATCCGCCGCGGCCGACCCGGCGGATTACGGCGGTACAACGGTCCGAACACCTACCGGAGAACGTCCTGAACCCATCGCGGGCGCTCCGGCAAATCTGGACCGGGCAGTGCGCCGGATGGCCCTTGGACTGGCCAACACGAAGGTGCCCTGCGCGTTTGTGGTTAATTTCGCATCACGGCTGCTCTCGGCGCCGGACCGGCTGACCCGGGAAGACCGAATTTCCATGACCAGACTGCTCAAGGCCGTGCTGACAACCAGGGAAATCGCGAGGGAAGATGGCCGGTGGAATAACCTGCTCATCCTGATCTGCGAAAAACTCAACGATCTGCCGGCGTTTCTGTACCTCAACAACAGCCGCAGCCGGTCCATCCACGTGGAACTGCCGGACCGGGAGGAACGGGCCCGATATATCCGTCGCTGCTGGCGGTATTTTCATGGCGTCAGAGGCAACGAAGGCGAACCATCGGCAGAGGTCATCCGGGATTTTGTCGATCACTGTGACGGACTGACCAATTTCGAAATGCGCAGTCTGGTCAGCCTGTCCCACCGGTTTCGCATTCCTCTCATTCACCCTTCCTCCGGCGCTTCCAACATGCGGCGGCTGACGGATATGTACAAATACGGTGTCATGGAAAGTGAATGGGAAAAGATCGACGCCGAACGGCTCCGGGAAGCCCCGGAATTTCTCCGGAAACGGATCAAAGGCCAGGATGCCGCCGTGGAGAAGGTGCTGGATATCATCCGCCGGGCCAGTATTGGCATAGCTGCCGGAGAACAGGGCAAGGCCAACCGTCCAAGAGGCGTACTGTTCTTCGCGGGGCCCACAGGGGTCGGCAAGACGGAAACTGCCAAAGCCATGGCGGAACTGCTCTTCGGCCGGGAAGATCGCCTGATCCGGTTCGATATGAGCGAATTTTCCGCGCCCCACTCGGATCAGCGGCTGCTGGGGGCGCCCCCGGGGTATGTGGGCTACGAAGAAGGAGGACAACTGACCAACGCGGTCCAGCAAAATCCCTTTTCCGTGCTGCTGTTCGACGAAATTGAAAAGGCCCATCCCAGCATTTTTGACAAATTCCTGCAGATTCTGGATGACGGCCGCCTCACCGACGGACGGGGCGACACTGTGTATTTTTCGGAGTGCATCATTATTTTCACGAGCAACCTTGGCACTGTCACCCGGAACGAGGAAGACGGCAGCACGCGGCAACTGGTCACACCAGACATGCCCTACAGCCGGATGCGTGAAATCGTACTGGCGGAAATCGCTCGCCATTTCAATTTTGAACTGAAGCGTCCGGAAATCCTCAACCGCTTTGGCGACAACTTTGTGGTCTTCAATTTCATCCGGCCGCCCTACGATGAACAGATTGTGGACATGCTGGTGGGACGGCTGGATCGAAGTCTTCGGGAGAGCCGGCAAATCTCGCTGCGTCTGGGAACGGAAGCCCGTTCCGCCCTGATTGCTTTCGCGCGGACGCATCTGCACCACGGTGGCCGGGGCATCCGCAACGCGGTGGACTCCGCGCTGGTCAACCCGCTGAGCCGGATTCTGTTTGAAGTGCCCCGGAACAGCCGGGGAACCCTGACCGTACTTACATTGAAGGATAATGGTCCCGACGCACCCATCCGATTTGAACTGGAAACCCGGCTGGATGATTCCGCCGAAAACGCATCCGCCTGAATACGGCCGTTCGGCTCATCTTCGGGTATATGCCACGGCGTGGCCGGTCACGGCTTTAGGCCCCGGCCATCGGTTTGTGGTGTGGTTGGCCGGCTGCGTGCGGAAGTGTCCGGGGTGTATCAGCCCGGAAATGCAGCCGCCGGACGCCGGATACGACATCCCGGTGGAAGTACTCACGGGACGGATACGACAGGTGCAAGTCCCTCTGGACGGTCTGACGATTTCAGGTGGAGAACCTCTGGATCAGCCAGCGGGTCTGGCGGCATTTTTCCCTCTGGTTCGCAGGGAGCATCCTAACTGGTCTGTCATCGTCTTCACGGGGTACAGGCTGGAACAGATTCTGGATGACCCTATACGGCAGAAGGCTGTTTTTTCGGGAGCAGACGTACTCATCGACGGGCCATTCCGTCAGACCATGCCCTCGCCGCATTGCCTCAAAGGCTCGGCTAATCAGCGGATCATTGCTCTCACCGACCGCGGACGCGGTCTCCTGCGGCAATGCGACCCGCAAACGCTGCCGCGGTTCAACGCGGGGCTGGGCAGTCGCAAGGGAATCGATATGATTATAGGGATTCCACCGCTGGAGGGGACTCCCCTGCCCGGCATACCCGGAAAAATGTCATGCGATACGTGAAACGTTGTCCCCGCTGCGGGACGATCAACGACGAACTCGACGATACGTGTGGCCAGTGCGGGGAATTCCTCGGACTGGTGGCGGCGGAACCTGAGGTAAACGCCGCAGCGGCTGTGGTGTTGTCCTGTTCCACACCGGCAGCAGGCCCTGTTCCGCGAATTTCTCCGGCGTCTCCGGTCACGGAAAGTATCACGTTGTACCTGGAACACGTCAGCGGCAGCCGCTGGCCAGTACAACCTGGTCAGACCGTGGGTCAGGCCTGGCCGGAAAACGGACCTGACGTGGCCATTGCAGGCCTGCCGGGTACCCAGTACCTGCACCGGCGGCACTGCCGGTTCCAGTATGCGAAGGGATCATGGTCGGTGGAACCCCTGCCGCAGGAGGGTTTCGTAAATCCCACTCTCGTCAACGGGAATCCGGCTGCACCCGGTACCCAGGTACCCCTGCACAACGGCGACCGTCTGACCCTCGCCGGGCTGGACTTTACCATAAGGATTCTGGGGAAATGATGTGGCTGACCGCATTTGGAATCACCAGCCGTGGCACTATCCGGGAAGACAACCAGGACTGGATGCTGCTCGGCCGCACGCTGAAAAACAGCGGCGAATATGAGGTCCGGTTTCGGCTGGATGATGACTATGTCTGCCGGTGGGGTTGGCTGGCGGCGGTGGCTGACGGCATGGGAGGGCACGCGGCTGGCAGTGTGGCCGCACGGATCACGCTGGAAACCCTGGAACATTTTTTTTTCAATGTGCCCAAGGAAGGCAGCCTGAACCTCGCTCTGGATGCTCTAAAGGAAGGCGTTGAACGGGCAAACCATCTGGTGCTGGACGCCGGTTTGAAGCCTGAATATGCCGGTCTGGGCAGCACCCTCGCCGGGGTGGTGATTGGTGGCGGTGCCTTCACGCCATTTCACGCCGGAGACAGTCGGGTCTACCGGTTCCGCCTGGGCGCCCTGCGGCAACTAACCCGGGATGACTCGGTGGCCGCTCTCGCGGAAGAGGCCGGCTACCTGGCCGGTGAAGTGCAGCGGGAAAACCTTGAACACCTGATCACCAACGGCCTGGGCATGCGGGACCTGAAACTGCACATCGGAAACGTCAACCCTCTGCAACCGGGAGACATGGTGGTTATTACCACGGACGGTCTGCACGGGGCGGTTCCGGTGGACACCATGGAACGGATTCTGGAGCAGCCGCTTCCGCTCTCCGGGCGGGGACGCCTGCTGATGGCGGAAGCACTGGAAATCAGCACGGACAACGCGACCCTGATTCTCATCGAGGCGGGACCACCTGTGGAGCAGGTATCGTGACGGATCACGAACAGGAACAACCAAAAGATCTACCCGAGCACCCAGCCGAAGTCCCTTCCGGTCCGGCCGGAGAAATTGCAGTTCCGCCTGGGCGTCCAACAGCTTTTTTCTCACCGGACGGGCCGGCCACATCTCCCGGCTCACCACAGATGCCTTCCGGGGAGCCTGCTGAGTTCCGGCCCACGCTGCGCTTTGATCTTCCCCATCCTCTGCGAGAACAGCCGGACCGGGCTACCGCACGGTTTGAACCCCAACATGACCCCACAGCAACCGCCGCGCTGCAACCAAATGAATGGGTTGCCGACCGCTACCGCGTGGAATCTGAAATCTGCGCGCCCTATACTGGCGAAGCGGAAGTATATCGCTGTCTGGACTCCGTTACCGGGGAGACATGCGCGCTCAAACTATACCACCCGCGGATACGACCCAAGGAGGACGTGCTGGATCATCTGCTCCTGCTTCGGCACCCCTGCATTGTGGCCCTGCGGGATTACGGCTCCTGGAAAGGCCGGTTCTATGAAGTGATGGATTATTGCGCGGGGGGCAGTTTCGATACCCGAATGCCCTTCCCTGAAGAACGGCTGACAGCCCTGCTCCCTGACCTGATCCAAGGGCTCCGCTTCCTGCACACTGCCGGCATCATTCACCGGGACATCAAACCGTCCAATCTGTTTTTCCGGGATGCCGAAGGTAACCTGCCGGTGATCGGGGATTTTGGCATCAGTTCCAAACTGGAAGGAGAGGAAAACATCCGCCATACCGCCACAGCCCAGTTCATGACACTGGACTACGCCGCGCCGGAACTGATCGACGGTAAAGAAGTCAGCGAGAAGACAGACTACTACGCCCTGGGCATCACGCTGCTGCACCTGCTGACCGGCAAATCACCCTTCCACGGGATGGATATCAATACGATCCTGGGGTGTCATTTCCGGGGGCGCGTCCCCAGGCCGGATAACATCTCCCCCCGGTTCAGTCACCTGCTGGACGGACTGTTGCGGGTAGATCCCGCCAGCCGATGGGGCTACACTCAGGTCAGCGCCTGGCTGCGGCATGAACCGGTCCTGGAGGACCTGCCGGTGACGGCTCCGGAAACGGCCGCGGTCCGACGCATTCCATACCGGAGTTGCCCGTCGATCACCACGCCACGGGAACTCGCCCTTAATCTGGATAAATTTGACGCGGCCCGAGATATGCGCCGGGGCTACATTTCCCAGTGGCTGATGCTGTTCGATGAGAAACTGGGACAACAGGCGGCTGAACTGGAAGAAACCTATTACGATCAGATCGAACTGGGCGTTTTTGCCCTGCGATACCTGCTGATCCCCGGCCAACCGATGATCATCGGGGAACATCAGATCCGCAGCGTGGCGGAACTGGCGGCGCTCGTGGAGAAATATCCGCATGTCTCGGATGCCAAAGAACTGGAAAAAGCCTTTCAATCGGGCGCGCTGGAGGTATGGATCCGTTCCCTGCCGGCCTCGGATGATGCTCCGGTCAGACTGGCAGAACAAATGACCGCGCTCCGGAAACGACAGCCCCGAGTCGACACGGCGCTGTTCGCCCTGCGGTTTATTCTGAATCCTCAGGCATTCTTTACTATCGGGAACATCCGGATAACCAGCCTGACTTCCCTGGCCGCGGCCCTCTCCCATCCCTCTTTTCCGGCCAACGCGCTCCTGAACTTTATTCGGTCGGGAAAACTGCTGGAATGGCTCCGACTGCAATACCCGGACAAAGAGGAGGTCATCCGGGCAGTAGAGACCGCGGCACGGGAATCGGAATCCAATCCGGCATACGCGGTCTTCTGTCTTCGATGCCTGCTGGACCCTGCCACACCCCTGGATGTGCTGGGTATTCGCGGGGTGAAACAACCCGCGGACCTCGTCCGATACCTCGACGCGGATCCGTCCAGACGGCCGACGGGGATCCGACTTCTTCAGGAAGGATGGCTGCGGGCCTGGCTGGTCAATACCGGCCGGATGAAAAAAACGGAACCGCTGGATACCATTCTCAACGATCCGACCATTTCGTGGGCCAGAAAACTGGAAGCCTTGCTTTGGCTGCTTCAGCCGGGGCTGCCAAGACCGGTACCCCTGGCCGACGTGGAGGAACTGGACGGCGGCCGAGTGGGCAATGACCTCTGGAAACCTTTACACGTAACCATCTTCAACGGAAGCCGGGGTACTCTGTGCGGCACAGCGTGGCTGGACACCGATTCGCCCGGGTTTATCATGGCTTCGGAAACCTTTGAGGGAGGACCGGTTACCCTGACAATCCATATATCCGGTGCGGGACTCGAGCCCGGTTCGCGTCATACCGCCCGGCTGGTGGTAAACACCAACGGGGGGGACCTGGTCATTCCTGTCACATTCCGCGTGGCCGGAGCCTGGCGGGAATCGTTGCGGCGCGCGGCCGGCAGCGGCGTGCTCTTCGCGGCTATTTTTGGTCTGCTGCGCTACCTGGTCCATCCGCAGGGTCTCAGCGACGCGTCCCGGCTGCCCCCTCCACCCCGGTTAACCGTGCTGACGGAACTGATGCCGGAACTGCCGGCGGAACGCATCATCTGGGTGGCTGTGCTGTTGCCCGCGGTAATCGTGTCCGCGCTGATCCTGCTTCTGCAGACGTGGCGGGTACATCGGCAGGAGGGGCAATCCCTGGAGAACCTGCCGCCACTCCCAAGGCACCGCCCGCAGGTACGGGAGTCTGTGCTGTCAGAGGAAACGGATACTGACCATCTGGACCGGTTCGAACTGTAGGAACAACACGCGGAAGACATAAACGGCCTGATAAATGAATAACCGCATAATCCTGTACATATCACTCATACTCTCTCTGTTGCTGCTGCTTCTGATGGCGCTCTTTCTGCTGCCGTTCTTTCTGGGACCATTGAATCTGGTGCAATTCTCCTGGCAGTTTCTGTACCTTGCGGACCGAATCCTGGGGGGTCTGGTTCCGCTTCCGCCTGTAGTGTCCTGGATGGTTTTCGGGTTTTGCCTTGGGGTTGCCATGGAACTGTTCATCCAAGATCTTGAGCAGCCGTCAAAACTGAATCGGATCACCCGCCGGGTCATGCTGGGCGGCGTATTAGGCTGGGCCCTGGCCGGCCAGTATTTCATGAATGAACTTACCAACCGGCGGAGCACTATCCAGGTCCGGCAATGGTGGCGCCCCGAAACCTACCGATCCCCCGGAACCCCTCGGGTCGTCGAAGGCATAGAATTGCGCTGGATACCGCCCGGGACATTCATCAAAGGCAGTCCTCTCACCGAAGAAGGCCGGAATATCGATGAGGTCCAGCGGGAAATCACCATATCCCGAGGCTACTGGATCGGCGCGAAAGAAATTACCTGGAAGGAATGGCTGAAATGCATGCCGCCACCCGCCGGCCATCCGGAACCACCGGAAGATCGTGAACTGCCGGTATGGGGTATATCCATCGAGGAGGCAGAAGCGTTCTGTCAGGCATTAAGCGCGAAAGGCCATGGCATTTTTCGGCTTCCCACCGAAAATGAATGGGAATATGCCTGCCGGGCCGGTACCACCACTGCTTATTTTTTCGGTGATGATGCGCGGAAACTGGCGCAATATGCCTGCGCGGGCGGAAAAAGTTCCACAATTTCTCCACCTGAACCGTGCCGGGCCTCGACCACTCGGGCCAATCCGTGGGGATTGATGGACGTACACGGCAATGTGGCCGAATGGTGTGCCGCCGAGCCCGCAGACAGGTCGGCTCTGTCCTATCGGGTATACCGGGGAGGCAGTTGGCTCAGTCCCTCATCAGCCTGTCGCGCGGCTGCCAGAGGTATCCATCTTATCAGTCAGCCTCCACCGGAGGATGTCGGTTTGCGCGTGATCTGGGAACCCTGAGTTCTTTTGATCTCTCCGCCCAAATAATCCTTTTGTGATATACTATCTATAGTGGCGTGGAAGAAAATACGAAAATACGTTCAGGTTCCTGAAACAACAGAGTAAAAGGAAGGATTGGGCGATGAAGGGGAAAGTATGCTGGTGGCGACACAAGGGAGAAGTATGGGTGTCGGCAGTGTTGCTGATCATCGCGGTGCCGCTCATCACACCGCAGGTGGCAGCTCAAAGTATCTACGAGAGCAACGGGGAACTAGGTGATTGGATACTGAGTTTCGGCACGCTGTCCATCAACACGGACACGCTGACCATGACCAGCGGTGCCACCACCAAAACCGGGGTGAATATCGACGGCGTGGCGGTGTTCCGCTTTGCCAATCTGAACGTAGGAGCAGGGGTCACCGTGAACGTGACAGGTTCCAGACCGCTGTCCATTACGGCCAGCGGCGATCTGTATTGGCGTCCACATATGGTCGTGCACCCCGGCACGCTGGGCGGCGGGGCCGGCGGTCCCGGCGGACGGGGCGGCAACGGTGGTAATGGTGGAGCAGGTTCCATGGGGGGGCCGGGTGGCACCGGTGGCCGGGGCGGCGACGGAAGCAACCGGGACGTTTCCCATGGTGATGGGTGGGCCGGCTCAGCGGGTACGGCGGGTTCCGGTTCCAGCAATGCTTCCGGAGGGGCCAGCGGCGAGGCGGGTTTCTCGGGCGGAGTCGGCGGGGCCGGTTTTGGAGGATATGGTTCGGCGGGTAGCGGCGGCGGAGGCGGTACAGCCGGAAATGGCGGTTCCGGCGGTGCTGGTGTTGGGGGAGGCAGCGCCGGCAATGGCGGGGGCTATGGTACCTACCCGGGGGGCCATGGAAGCAACGGTTCTCCCGGCAATGCCGGCTCAGCCGGTAATAACGGGGGCAACGGCACAGGCGGCGGCAGCGGGACCACAGGCGGCAATGCGATCTTTACCGCACCCGCTGATTCGTTGATACTTGCGGCAGGGCATGGCGGTGGCGGCGGTGGCGGCGGTGGCGGCGGCGGTGGTGGCGGCGGCGGATCCGGCGGTGGTGGCGGCGGCGGTGGTGGCGGTGGTGGCGGCGGCGCGTGTGATTTCTGGTTCTCCACCATTGGTGGTGGTGGCGGTGGTGGTGGCGGCGGCGGCGGTGCCGGTGGCGGCGCGGGTGGCGGCGCGGGTGGTGCCGGCGGCGGCGGTTCCTCCGGAAATGTAAAAGGAGCGGATGGATCCGTTACAGCCAACAGTTTGACAGGTGGTAACGGCACCGCTGGCTCTACCGGATCCAATGGTTCCGGCCGAACCGGCGGTAATCCGGGAAGCGGCGGCGCGGGCGGCAATGGCGGCAGTGGTGGCACCGGCGGCAACGGCGGAAGTGGAGCCAGCGGTCCGTCAGGGGGCGGTGCGTTTGTGCTCGCGGCACAGGGACTGCTGGACGTCACAAGCAGTTCTTTTGATATCAGTGCGGCACCGCCGCAGGCAACGGGCGGTAACGGCGCGACGGGACAGGCCGGGGGCAGCGGCGGCGCGGGTCAGGCCGGCGCCAGTGGTGGCACCGGCACCAAGAGTGGTGTCTCCGGAAAAGGCGGGGATGGCGGGCGCGGTGGTGACGGTCAGCGGGGCGGCAACGGCGGTGCGGGCGGAAATGGTGGCACGGGTGGCGGATCCGGTTACGGAACCCCGGGGATGATTAAACTTATGGGTTCTGTCATCCTGGCCAATGGCCGTATCATCGAGGCCGGGAACGTGGCCAGTCCGGCTCCGGAGCACAACGGCCGGTTCACGTGGATTTCCAACATGAATACGGACGCGATTTTGCTGTACCGGCCCATTTTCAGCACTGCCGGCGGCCAGCAGATCGTGTACGGAATCACCAGGAATAACGCGCTGCTGACCGCTTACAATCCGTTCACCAGCAGTCTGACCCCTAAGATTCCCGAACTGGTGAACGGCCCAGCGGCAGCGGGGTGGCTCAAATCCACTTACTGGAACCGTTCACAGGTGGACGCGCTAATCCCCGACAGCAACAATGCCCTGCAAATCTGCATTCTGCGTCAGACCTCGACGCCATATGCTTCTGTGTTCGAAGGATACGACCAGGTGTTCATCAAAAACACCACCGGAGGCACGCTGACGAACGTGGCAGTCAGCATCGGCGGCGCAATACCTCAACTGATCTCCGGTTCCGGAGGCACCAGTGGCACGCTGAACAACGGACAGGTCTGGACGACCACGGTTCCGGCCGGTACGGCGGTTGCGGCACTGGTGCTTCCGCATGTGCAGCCTCAGAATCAGGTCATTCCGGCCACGCAGACTGCGCAATTCACCGTGCAGGTTGCCACAGGCGGGGGACATACCTATCAGTGGTATAAAGACGGTGTCGCGCTGTCCAATAACGCCACGTACTCCGGGGTGAACACGCCAACGCTGACCATCACGAACTGCCACAACTCGGAAGAGGGAATGTATACCTGTCGGGTATATGACGGGACTTATGGGTCCGTACTGCTGGGACCGGGCACGCTGGTGGTTCAGGACCCGGCGTTTTTGTCCAATCCGCAGTCTCAGACGGTCGATCCGCTCGCGGAGGTGACTTTCAGCGTTACGGCGGTGGGTACCATCAATACCATACGCTGGCTGAAAAATGGCGCTCCGATCGCTGACGGCACCCTGCCCCACGGTACGGTTGTCAGTGGAGCTACCACGCTGAATCTTACGCTGACCGACGTCCGGGAACAGGACGAAGGCAATTATGTCTGCGAACTGACCGGACCGGATGGTACCGTCCTGTCCACAGCGGCCATCCTGACGGTCAACAATCCACCTGTGATATCCGTGCATCCTCAAAGCGTCAACATTCCGGTGGGCGGGAGTACGGTGCTCACGGTCCAGTTGTCCTCCGGAACACCTAATTTTGACTACGTTTGGGTGAAGGAACTTGCTGGAGGCGGTGAGGAACTGCTGCGGGTCATCTCCAAATCGGGCACATCCGACTCCATGAATATTCCGCTTTCCGGCGGGGGCGCGCAGTTGAGTGACACGGGCCGGTACCGGGTGAAAATCAAGAACTCGGCGAGCATGGCCATGAACCAGACCGGCGACCCGGCAAATGACTGGGTTGTGTCAAACTGGGCAACGGTTACGGTATACGAACCACTGACGGTACTCACGCAACCGGCAAGTCAAAGCGTTAATTACGGGGATACCGCCACCTTCACCTGTACGGTAGGCGGATCCCTGACGGGTCTGCAATTCGAGTGGCTGGACGCGTCCAATCAGGTTGTCACGACGGTCAATCCGCGCGCGTCTGTCAGCCATGCCGGTCCAACCTCCACGCTGACCATCACTAACGCACAAAACGCCGATGAGCCGGCAGGCTGGCCCGCTCAGGGCTATCGCTGCCGTATTTCCAACGCATACCAGTCGGGCTCGAGCACCATCTATACCCAGCGGGTGAATCTGACCGTTCAGGATCCGGCGATCATCACGCAACCCGCGAATCAGACAGCCAACCTCGGCGGGTCGGCCACTTTCTCCGTTACCGCCGTGGGTAGCGCGAACACCTATGCATGGTATAAAGAAGGCAGCGGAACCGTGCTGGGAACCAGTAACATTCTGACCCTGACTGGCATCAGCGAGTCAGACGCGGGGCAGTACTATTGTGTGGTCACAGGACCGGACGGCAGCGTGGAGTCCAGCCGGGCCACGCTAAGTATCTCTGACCCGTACATCGTGGGGCATCCAGCGTCGGTCACGGCTGATCCGGGCAACACGGTGTCCTTCACGGTCACGATTGGCTCGCTGAGTACTAAACCCATCGGCTACCAGTGGCGGAAAAACGGCGTGAATATGACGGTGCCCGGCGCCTCGGGAACCCTGGATACCGGAAATCCTTCCTGGACGGTCACCCTGACGCTGACCAATGTTTCCCAGAGTGATGAGAGCAGTTACGATTGTGTCCTGAGCGGAGTCAGCGGTCTGGTCTACTCGAACGCGGCCACCCTCACCATCCGCCGGCCGCCTGCGGTCAGCGGAATTCAGGTCAATCCGAGTACCGGCGTCGCACCACTTGGATCCAATGCTTCGCTGAAGGTGATTGTGACCAGCGGCACGCCACCGTTCACCTATCAGTGGACCAAAAACGGACAGCCCATCACGGATCCGAATATTAGCGGTCTGAACACAGACACCCTTATTTTCACCAGCGTGATTCAGAACAATGAGGGAACCTACCGTTGCGTGGTGTCCAACAGCGCGGGCTCGGCCCAGGCGGAGCGCCTCCTGATCGCGGGCAGTCTGGTGAATTTTGCGGTACAGCCTCAGAGCAAAAAGGCGTACTACGGCGAGAACACCAGTTTCTCGGTGGTGGTTACCGGCGGCAAGGGTACCAAGACCTACCGGTGGAAAAAGAACCGGAATGGGATCATTACAACAGTCGGTTCCAACGCCACCACCCTGTCACTGACTGATCTGCGAACGACAGACGCCGCGACGTACTGGTGTGAGGTAACAGATGAACGGGGGGTGTACAGTTCCAACACGGCCACCCTGTCGCTGGCCAATCATCTGCGCATTACCGAATCCCTGCCCAGTTCAACCACTGTTCCCACCCGGGGAACCACCACGCTTACCCTGCGGTACAGCGGCGGTCACACGCCGGTTACCGTGATGTGGCAGTATAACGGCCAACCGCTCAAGTCGGCGACCGCCCAATTGATTGCAAATGGTTCGCAACTGGTGTTCAACAATCCGGCGGAATCGGAATCCGGCACCTACACGGCTGTGGTGTTCGACGCGCACACGGACCTGTTAAGCCAGTCCTGCAACGTTACAGTAGTCAGCAATCTGCCCGTTCTCAACCTGGTTGGCTTGGCTTTGGCAGGGCTTGGGCTGAGTCTGACGGGCGTCCGGTACACAAAACGACGATTCCAGAAACAGTCCTGAACAATGTTTCCCGAATCCTCTGATTACTCCGGCAGGGTACTCCGCCGGAGTTTTTCATGAAGATTTAATATTAATCTGGGACAAAAAATTGCGGTTTTTTCGAAAAAATATCTATAATGCTTATCCGGTGACCCGCCTGGAAACCAACCATGGACACGCACGTACTGGTGCTGAACAAATCATGGGTGGCGGTCAATGTGACCCCGCTCAGGCGGGCACTTGTCCTGATTTTCGACGGCGCGGCCCGCGCGGTGGATCCGGACGATTTCAGCCTGCACGATTTTGACTCGTGGTGCGCGCTGTCCCGTCTGAAGGCTGATCCCCGTTGGCGGTATATCCGCACGCCGGGCATGCGGATCCGGGTTCCGGAAGTCATCCTGCTGGAACGATTCAACCGGGTACTCCGACCGGTCGCGCACCTTTCCCGACGGAATATCTTTCTCCGGGACCGGAACACCTGCCAGTACTGCGGTCGGCGTTTCGCCAGACATGAACTGACCATCGATCACGTCATTCCCCGCTCACGAGGCGGCATCGATTCATGGGAAAACCTCGTGCTGGCATGCCTTTCCTGCAACACCCGAAAAAAGAACCGCACCCCTGAAGAAGCGGGCATGCCGCTTTTGCGGAAGCCTTTCGCGCCACGCTGGCTGCCCCGGTTCTCCCTGAAGATTTCGCCGGAATCGCTGTCCACCTGGCAGCAGTTTGTAGACGTCGCTTACTGGAACGTACAGATTGGCGACGACGAAGAAGAACCGGTCAGACAGGTATAATAGGTGCTCACTTACATCTGGTCGGACTGTCCTGGATTTCACCCTGACGCAGGAAAGCCTCCCATGCCATCTGTTTCCAAGGAATCCGTACTGACCCTCAAGCCGGGCGAGGAACGCAGACTTCTGCGAGGACATCGCTGGGTGTACCGCAATGAAGTGGGTAGCCTTTCCCCCACGCCGCCAGACGGCGGTATCGTGGATATTTATTCCGCGGAACGGCGTTTTATCGGCAGGGGATATTATCAGCAGGCCGGCGGGATTGCCGCGCGGATTTTTTCCGCGCATCAGGAAGAAGTGGACAAGACTTTCTGGATCAGACGCCTGCAGCGCGCGGCAGTGTTGCGCCATCGTCTCTTTCCCAGCGAAACGGTATACCGGTGGGTCTTCGGGGAAAGCGACCATCTGCCTGGGCTGATCATCGACCGGTACGATCAAACGGCCGTGGCGGCCTTCGAAAGTCCGTTTTACGCTGACCGGCTGGATCTGCTGGCGGAGGCCATCCATTCCATCGATGATATTCGGCACCTGTATGTGGCCAGACCGGACGGCGAACCGGTTTGGTACGGTTCTCCGCTCGAAACGGTGCGTTTCACCGTGAATGGTCTCCAGGGCGCTTTCCGTCCGGACCGGGTTCAGAAGACGGGGCTTTTTCTGGATCAACGGGCCAACTGGCCGGTGATCCGCCGCTTCGCCGAAAACGCGGAGGTGCTGGACGGACACTGTTATCACGGCTGGTGGGGACTGCACGCCGCCGCAGCAGGGGCCAAACAGGTTACGGCCTGTGACACGTCATCGGCCGCCCTGGAACAGGCACGCGACAACGCTTCACACAACGGACTCCTCGAACGCTTCCGGTTTGAATCGCAGTCCGTTGAAACGCTTCTGACGCAGTCTGAACAGGCATACGACGTGATCGTGCTGGATCCGCCCGCTCTGGCGAAAAGCCGCACTCACGTGAAACCGGCGCTCCACCGGTATGTCGAACTCAACACCCTCGCCCTGCGGCGGATCCGGCCGGAAGGCATTCTCATTACCTCATCCTGCTCGCATTTCGTGGACAACGCTCTGTTTGAAGAGATCCTCAAGCGGGCGGCGAGCAAGGCACGCCGGCGGGTCAGCATACTGGAGTGGCGCGGCGCATCCCCGGACCATCCAATCTTGCTCGCCATGCCTGAGACCCGCTACCTGAAATGCGTGATCCTGCGCGTGGAGTGAGGCTGGTTTAACCGACCTTTATTTCACCCAGAAAAACAACAAGTCCAGGACGCTGGACAAGGCTGAGATGGTCCAGGTCAGAAACGGTTTCCGCCGGTTCTCAACCTCGTGGAAGGCGCGGACATCCCCGATCACTTTGTGCAGGCTCAGGATATCACGGAAGGTAAAGGCTTCGCGTTTACCCCAGGCGGTCCAGAGTTTTCCCCCCCTTCCCTCCGGATCGAAGGCGACAAGGTAATAAGTCCCATCCGCGATCAGGTTGAATTCCTCTTCCACCAGGATCCAGGACTGGGTTCCCGTGAAGGGTTCATCGAAAAATCGAGGCTGCCGGTCTGTTGAATCAAACCGGCGCACGGTGAGTCCCTGCGGCACCGGAAACGGCACGGTATCACTACCGGTTCCTTCCGGTCCGATCAGCACCAAGGAAGGACGGTAATCAGCCAAGCGCTCAAGATAGGGTACCCCCAACTGCAAATACAGCAGATCTCCTGCCTTCGCGTCGAAAGTCAACCACAATTGACCCTCTTGCGGCAAGGGATCATATATGACTTGCGACAAGGTCAAGTCAGTGATTTTCAGGGCCGTCTCGGCGGTACGATGGGACAGATCGTTAGGGACATAGTTGTGGGCATACGCGCCACTTCCCAAGATCATGCATACAACAGCCATCAGCAGAAAGGTCTGTTTCACCGGATTTTCTCCACGCATTCAGTCTCTGATGAAAACCCGACCGAAGACCTGTTCATTCCTTTCCGCGCGGTCACATCGGCAGAAGCAGGGTTTTGAGCTCACCGGCCAGCGCGTCCGTGAACGTAAAACTCACCGGGGCGGGGGCAGACGGCACATCATCCCCAAGTATTTTGACCAGCCGGGATGACCACTCCCGTTCCGGCAGGATGACCGAATAATCCCGGTCAGGATCCAGCGAATCAACTTTGACTTCACCCCGCAAATCGGCTATCGCGGTAGGACCTTTCTTTCCCCGAATCAGCCCTTCCTGGTATTGCCGTATCTGATCTCCCCGCATACGGGACTGAACCAGGGTTTCTCCCCGCTGTCCCCCCGTCCTAAACACCGCGTTTACATCGATCACCCCGGCCGGAAGCGCGTCCCGGAATATCAGTCCCGTATGACAGCATCCCAGATCTGAATCGCCCATCCGAACAAATCCCCGGGCGGCGATGTGGGCCAGTTCAGCCACGCCCATCCCCTTTTCCGCCCGGCCCAGTATGGTTTTCGCCTCAGGACAGACCTCATCTTCCTTACGCGCGATCATGCTGATCATTTCCGCGTCCGGCGAGACCGTGTTATGGTCCATGTCCACAAGCATTGCGCTATGGAAACGAACTGTTCCGGAGTCTGGTTCGACTTCCAACTCGACGCGGCCGATGTATTCTCCATAACAGCCTGCCTGAGTTATCCACGCGCCGCTTTCAGCCTTAACCGGTTCTTTCAGAATTTCATGGGAATGTCCCCCTACAAAGAGGTGAATCTCGGGGCATTCCTTCGCGAGGGCCAGACACTCTCGCTTTCCCAGGTGCACCAGCGCCACCAGAAGGTCGGCATCCGCCTTCAGGCGGGCCGCCTCGGATTTGAGTGTTTGTATCGTTTTATCCCAGGGAAGTACCTTCGCGTCATCCGTGTCGGTAATCAGCCCAATGATTCCCACCCGTATGCCATTGATCTCCCGAACCACCGACGAGCGGAACATGGGCTTCTCCCGCTCATCCACCAGATTGGCACACACGACGTCGGTCCCCTGCAACAGGGACAGGCATTCTTTCAGGTGTTCCGGACCATAGGCAAAATCGTGGTTTCCGACCGTTACGACGTCGTAATACATCCGGGCCATGAGTTCGTAAGAAAACCGGCTTTGGGTTTTGTGCGCTACCAGATCCCCTTTTTCCATGACGTCACCCGCGTCCAGCAACAGGATATCGTTTCGTCCGGCCCGCTGAGCGGCGATGTATCCGGCCATATAAGGCAAACCGCCCCTCCCGTC
>Ga0308390_1000944_pt1 | contig 19750 bp, 19 predicted proteins | sample Hotspr2Sample149_FD_202358 | JGI IMG/M metagenome (GOLD analysis project Ga0308390, IMG submission 202358) | Hot spring phototrophic mat microbial communities from Mushroom Spring, Yellowstone National Park, Wyoming, United States - 20040719_149 ...
TTTAAAAAAATGTTTACAAAAAAATTTAAATAATTATATTTATATTTATGGGATTGAAAGTTTATTTTTTAGGTCTCTTATTTGAGACTCTATCAAAAAATTAGTCATCGTTCAATTTAACCCAGATTATTTAAATATCTTAAAAAATGGTAAAGATGCAATAGTAGATTATACATTTACAGATGGTGCTAATTCAGGTTACGGTGTCAGAAATTCTGATAATACTCTTCGGGGCTGGGTATCTGTGCCACCAGGAACTACTATTGAAAAATCTTATAAACTCTTAACAAGAGAATATATTTTAAAACATACCGATTCTGTTAATCCATTCTTTTTTAAATTAGGTGCCGATATTGTTGAACCTGCGAAAGGAACTTTATCAGGAAATGTTAAAAATACAAATGGCGAAGGATTACCTGATGTTACTATTGCTGCCTCAGGTCCAATTAATAAAAACACAACAACTTCACCATCAGGAACTTATTCCTTAGTTGATTTACCTATAGGTTTTTATTCTGTTACAGCAAATAAACCCGGCTATAAATTGTTCTCAACTAATAATATTCAAATTTTTGATGGTCAAACAACAATTTTGAATATAATTTTAAAAAAAGCACCGCCTGCTACAGGCTCTATTTCCGGTATAGTATCTGAATCTAATACAGGAGTCCTTATTCAAAATGCTTATATTTTTATATCAAATCCATCAAATAATTATGGCACTTTCTCAAGAGCTGATGGCTATTACTCTATTACAAATGTTGTCACCGGAATTTATAATATGACAGTTTCAAAAGAAGGTTATTACACAAAAAATATTCCCAATATAACTATCTCTTCAGGTTATAATACTATAAAAAATATCCAATTAACAAAAATACCAGCAAATCCAGGAAATATTAAAGGCACAATAACAATTCAGTCCGGAAATTATTCCGGAATAACTGTTTATGCTTACGGAACTTATAATTATAGCACAACTAACATATTACAAAATGGCAGTTATCAAATTTTAAATATTCAACCAGGGAATTATTTAGTGTTTGCTCATAAAGCAGGTTATTCCTGTGTTCCAGCCTCTACCAATGTTATTGTTTATTCAGGACAGGATACTTATGTAAATTTTTCACTCATTCCTAATCCTTACTGGCCTGGTGATTTTGACCAGGATGAAGATGTTGATATGAATGATTATCTTGAATTACAAGCAAATTTTGGCACTCAAAATTTAAAATATGATTTAAATAATGATGGAATCGTAGATGGTAAAGATTTAGTAATATTTGGAGCAAATTATGGTAAAACCGGTAGAAGACCTTAAAAAAATTAAAATTTTTATAATAATTTTAATTTTTCCCAAAATTTTCTTCGCCTGGAATTATATGTTCTTCTCAGGCGAACTTAATAATTGGATAAATAATGTTCAAATGGATAAACAATGGGGTTATCAACACTGGCATATAATTTATGTCCCAAATTCAACAGATTTAACAAATAAGTTTAAATTTATTGGAAGCGATGATGGTAGTTTTAATTGGGCTTATGATTATGGCGATGATGATACAGTAGTTGAAAATACAGGGGACACAGCAGACTATCAACCAGCAGGAGACGGCGACCTTGAAGCATCAGTTGAAGCAGGCTATGCTTATATTTTTTCTTTTGATACACAAGACCCACATGATAAAAGATATGAAGTTACTAAAATAACAAATATGTCTCTTTGCGGTAATTACTATGTAAACTGGGATGCAACAAATTCTTTTAATTTAATGACAAAAGATGCTTCCACAAAATATGTTTGGCGAAAAATAATTCCATTAACTAATGGCAAAATTTTTTATTTCAAATTCGTTCCAAATAAATCTTGGTCTGACCCTATTTCTACAACAAACGCCTGGGCTTTCTGTGATGAAGATGGAATTACAAGCGAGCATTACACAAATATAAATTACCCAATAAAAATGAACGATGCCACTAATATAAAATTTTCTCCTGCCCAAACTTCAAGTTATCAATTTTATATCAATCTTAATTTAAAACAATGGAAAATAATAAAAATTACTACAGCTGATACAAACGCTCCAAATAATATAACAAATTTTAATGCAAAACTTGGTAACAATTCTGATATTACATTAAAATGGAAAAATCCTACAAATTCTGATTATAGTGGTGTAATGATAAGATATAAAACCACCACTTACCCTGCAAACACCAATGATGGAATTTTAGTTGCAAATTTATCAAAACCAATAACAAATTTCATTCATACAGAATTAACAAATGGCAAAACATATTATTATAAAGCGTTTGCTTATGATACAAGTATGAATTATGCAACTGGAGCAACAAATAGCGCAGGACCTGTTATTGATACAAAACCTCCAAATACCGTAACCTCTTTTAATCTTTCACCTGCTAATCAACAAATTTCAATTTCCTGGAATAATCCTTCTGATTCAGATTTAAAAGGAGTTCTAATTAAAAGAAAATCAGGCTCTTATCCTTTAAACAGAAATGATGGAGTTACAGTTTTTAGTAATTTAGGCACATCAACAATTGACAGCGGACTTACAAATGGGATAACTTATTATTATAAAATTTGGGCTTACGATGAAGTTCCTAATTTTAGTTTACCTGTTTCAAATTTTGCTACCCCTCAAATACCACCAGCTACAAAAACAATTGATGGTAATTTATCAGATTGGTCAAATTATGAAAGAATGGAAACAGATGGAACTTCAAAATTTTATCTGTCATGGAATAATACAAATCTATATTTTGCTTTTACCTCTTTTGACCACTCTTTACACGATATGTTTTTATATATTGATACTGACCCTGAAGGTCCCAATGGCTTGACAACTTCTGTTAACTGGGACGGAACTTACAATTTGCCAGTAAAATTTGATTATGCAGTTTGTATTGAAAATAATACTTACTATGATTTAAGAAAGGTTATAAGTGGCAACTGGCAAATTATAAAGCGAACAAATGAATTTTGTCAGGCTTATATAGGTTGGTCAGGAAAACAAACAAATGAATTTAAAATAAATTGGACAAATTTTGGTTCACCCTCTAAAATTAGAATATTATGCTTTTCTAAATCAGACTCAACTTTAAATGTTGTTTATTCATTTCCAATAGCAAATCCAACAGCCTCTGTGTCAAGCTTTTCTCATTATTATAATTTACCTGATTTATCTTTAACACGCAAACCACATACCGAAGCTTCACTTGTTTTCCCTGTAAACCTTTCAGCAACTGCAGGCGATAGAAAAGTTACCCTAACCTGGAATGATAACTACTATGAAACAGACCATCTCGGATTTAATATTTATAAAACAACTAATACAAATATGAGTTTTTCAAAAATTACACCCTCTCCTTTAAATAATACTTCTTATACTGATAAAAATGTTCAACCATTAATTAAATATTATTATAAAATTCGTGGGGTTCTAACAGGAAATTATGAAAGTAGCGATTCCCCTATAGTATCAGCCATTCCTTATGATGCAACACCCCCTGAACCTGTTACAGACTTTGATGCCACAAATGGACCCGGAAAATCAATCGCTTTAAATTGGACTAATCCCACAAACTCTGATTTCGCTGGAACAAAAATTCTAAGAAAAACTACAGGCTATCCGGTTAACCCAACTGATGGCACTTTAATTTATAACGGAATTTCAACTTCATTTACTGATACAAATGTCTCTTTCGGATGGACATATTATTATTCTGCTTTTTCATATGATATCTATTCAAATTATTCAGCTTTATCAGATTCTTCTCGCGATAGTTTTACTTTAATTGATATCACCCCACCAAATAATGTAACAAATTTCAAAGCAACTGCTGGAACAAATTCAGATGTATTTTTATCCTGGAAAAATCCAACTAATTCAGATTATAATGGAGTAATTATAAGACGAAAAATTTCATCCTATCCTTTAAATAAAGATGACGGCTCACTTGTTATTAATGCCTCTAAAACTACAACAAATTATTATGATACAGGACTTTTACCTGGCACAAATTATTATTACCGTGCCTTTGCTTATGATAATTATAATAATTATGCAACAAATTTAGCATCAGCAACAGATAAAGCTATTCCACTTGATAAAGTCCCTCCTCATAATATTACAAATTTTACCTGTGTAACAGGTGATAATAAAATAATTCTTTACTGGCAAAATCCAACTGACCCGGATTGGACAGGAACTATTATTCGCAGAAAAATAAATTCCTTCCCTTCAAATCCAACAAATGATGGCTTGTTAATTTATAACGGAACAGGTATCTCTTTTGTTGATACAAATGTTATAAATGGCACAAATTATTTTTATACAGCTTTCGCTTATGATAGAAGCTTTAATTACTCAAAAGCTGTTCCATCTGCTCAGGATAATTGTATTCCAAGAGATAAATTCCCTCCAAACGAAGTCTCTAATTTCCAAATCCTTCCTTTTCAAGATTCAATTATTTTAAACTGGATAAATCCAACTAATTCTGATTTTCAATTTGTAATGATTAGATATAGCACTATTTCAAAACCATTAAATACAAATGATGGAGTCCTTCTAACTATTAAAAGTAATTCACCTGGTTCAAGTGATAGTTTTACAAATAAAAATTTAACCAATCAAAAAACTTATTACTTTACAATTTTTACAGCAGATGAGGTTCCTAATTTTTCAAGTGGTATCTCAAAAAGTTATCTATTTGCTGATTTTATTTCGCCTTCTAAAATTTCTGACCTTGTAGCTTGGACAGGATTAAATAATGGCGAGGTTATATTAAGATGGACAGCAGTTGGCGATAACCTAACAAATGGTCAGGCTTCAAAATATATTTTAAAATATTCAACTTTAAAAATCGTTGATGTTGTTAGTAATTCCGAAAAAGAAATAAGTTTTGACCAGGCTAATAATTATTATCAGAATTGGATTCCTAAAAAAGCAGGTGAAATTGAAGAATATACTTTAAAAAATTTACCCGAAGGAAAAAAACTTTATTTTAGAATAAAGGCTGTTGACAAAAATAATAATGAAGGCGAACTTTCAAATTTAGCAGAAACTATTGTTAAAACTAAAGAATTATCAAAAATTGAAAATGTTATTACCGCACCTAATCCGTGCCCTGTTGAAGAAGGAAAACTTTATATATATTTTAAAACCGACGGATTTATTAATAGCGTTAAAATTAAAATCTATACAATTACAGGAATTTTAATATACGAAAATAATTGTCCTTTACTAAATTCAGTAAAAGGCTGGAACAAAGTTGAATGGGATTTAAAAGATAATAATGGTGAGTTTGTGCCAAACGGAACATACATACTTATTGTTGAAAAAGAAAGTAAAAAGGAAAAAAGTAAATTTACTATTTTAAGAAGTCCTAAAAATTTTATAAGACCCTATTATAATCCAAAGGATGAAAATTATGGTGAACAAAGGTAGTCTAATTTTAATTATTTTGTTTTTAAACTTAAATCTTTTCAGTATGAATTTTTATTTAAATGATTATTCCGCTGACACAAAATCTATCGCAGAATCTTATGTTAATTCAAGTGAAAATTCAGATTCAATAATTTTTAATCCTGCAATGCTTGTCAATTTAAATTATAAAGTTTTTCAGTGGACAACCGCAAATTTATTCGGAGAAAATATAAATTTAAATTCTTTCTCTTATGCAATGCCCTTTAAAAAAGAAAAATTCGCTTTCGGAATAGCTTTCTCCGTAATTTCAGCTGATGAACAGCCTATAACAGATATATATAGATACCCAAAGTCCGGTGGTTCAACAGGAGAAGGAATAATTATGAAAAATGATGAACCCGTAATTTTGGGTACTTTCTCAGAATCAAGAAGCGCAATCTATCTTTCTTTCGCAAAAAAATTTTATAAAAAATTTTCAGCAGGTATTACTTTAAAAAAATATTCTTTCTTTTATAAGGGTGATACAATAAATGATAAATATATAAATGCCCTCTTAAATACTTATTCATCCTGCCTATCATTTGATTTCGGTTTAAATTATTTTATCTTTGAAAATTTAGAAACAGGTATTACTTTTTCCGATTTGTTAAATACAGGTTTTAAATGGGATACAGAAAATGAATATATTTTAAAAATTCCAACCCAACTCGGATTTAATCTCGCCTATAAAAAAATAAAAAATTTAACATTGGCAGTATTAATTAAAAAAATTTTCCAATCAAAAAATTTTAGTTTTAAAGCCGGTATAGGCTATCTCTTTTCTAATCTTATTGAAATAAAAACCGGCTATGACAATAACAATTTTAATATCGGAACCGGTATAAAATTGCGTCCAATAAAAATAGCTAAATACCTAACCAAAGATATAAATAAATACGAAAATAAAATAATAAATGTAGAATATAGCCTTGAATTTAACTCTCAAATAGGAAATACACATAGAATAAGTTTAAGAATTAACTTTTAAACTAACTCATAATTTCTAATTGACTACTACAAAAAATCTTTGTAATTTTTATAAAAATGAAAAATTTTTTGATAACATCTAAAAAAGATGTTCATTATATTTATTACCCAATTCTTTGGGAAAAAGGCGTTATCGCAGCAACAAGTCTTAGATTAAATGGCACAAGTCCTGCTCCTTATAAAAGTTTAAATTTAGCACTCCATACAAATGATTCTTATTCAAACATAATAATAAATCGTAAAAAATTTTTTTCTGTTTTAAAATTAAATTATAAAAATATTGTAACTTTAAAACAAATTCACAGCAATATAGTTGTAAATATTGAAAAAACTGACAAAGGCAAAGGCGCATTAAATTATGAAGAATCAGTTGCAGAAGCTGATGGTATGGTAACATCAGAGAAGAATATTCCACTTGTAATTTTTACAGCCGATTGTATTCCTATTTTTTTCTTTGAAACTAAAAACAAAATTATTGGCATAGCCCACGCAGGCTGGAAAGGTTCTTTAAATAATATAGTCTCAGAAATTATTAAAAAAATTGTTGAAAAAAATGGAAAACCTGAAAATATAATCGCTATCTTAGGACCCGGTATAAAAAAATGTTGCTATGAAATTAAAAATGATTTATTATCTCTATTTGATGAAAAGTATATTACTAAATCCAATAATAAATTTTATCTTGATTTATATAAACTTAATATTGATAATTTAATTAATTCAGGAGTTTTACAGCAAAATATTTATGAAACAGATTTTTGCACATCTTGTAATGTTAATTTATGCTTTTCTTATAGAAAAGAAGGTGAAACAGGAAGAATGGCTTCTGTTATATGTATGAAATAAAAGAAAATATTAAAAAAATTTTTGAACATATTAGTGAAATTGCATTAAAAAATAATAGAAACCCAAATGAAATCACAATTGTAGCAGTATCAAAAACTTTTCCTAAAGAATTTATAATTGAAGCTTATAACACAGGTTTAACTGAAATCGGTGAAAGCTATATTCAGGAAGCTGAAAATAAAATAAATGAATTAAAAAATTATAAAATTAAATGGCATTTAGTCGGACATTTACAATCTAATAAAGCAAAAAAAGCTGTTCAATTGTTTGATACAATTCAATCTATTGATAAATTATCAACCCTTGAAAAAGTTGACAAAATTTCAAATCAATTAAATAAAATTCAGGAAGTCTTCATTGAAGTTAATACCTCTTTTGAAACTTCAAAATTTGGTATAAATCCTGATGAGTTAATTCAATTTTTAAATGTTGCAAAAAATTTTAAAAATATTAAAATAAATGGACTTATGACAATAGGTCCTTTAACAGATGATAAAAAACTTATTAAAAATTCGTTTTTAAAATTAAAAGAATTATTTTATAAAGCAAATGAAGAATTAAAATTAGAAATGAAATATTTATCAATGGGAATGAGCGATGATTATGATATAGCAATAGAATGTGGCTCAAATATGTTAAGAATAGGAAGAAAAATTTTTGGAGAGAGGAGGTTTTAAAAATGATAACAAAAAGAATAGGTTTTATAGGAGCCGGCAAAATGGCTGAGGCTTTTATAGCAGGTTTAATTGATTCAAAAATTATTGAAAAAAAATTAATCTCTGTTAGCGATGTCTCAATTGAAAGAATAAATTATTTTAAATCTTTAAATATAAATGCAACTGATAATAACAAAGAAATTTACAAAAATTCTGATATTATATTTTTGTCTGTTAAACCAAATATTATAAAAAATATTTTAATTGAATTAAAAGATATTATTAATCCTTCAAAATTAATTATCTCAATTGCAGCAGGAGTTAAAATAAATTTTATTGAAAATATTTTAGAAAAAAATATTCCTATAGTAAGAGTTATGCCCAACACTCCCGTAATGGTTAAAAGCGGAGTTCTGGTATATACATTTAATAAAAATGTAAATGAAACTGACCAAAAAATAATAGAAGAAATTTTAAAAAGTGTAGGAGAGGTTATGTTCCTTGAAGAAAAATATTTTGATGTTGTAACAGGACTTTCAGGTAGCGGCCCTGCTTATATTTTTATTGTAATAAATTCTTTAGCAGAAGGCGGAGTAAAAATGGGACTTCCTAAAAATATTGCACTTAAACTTGCAATCCAAACTACTCTCGGCTCAGCAAAAATGTTAAAAGAACTTTCAAAACATCCTGAAGAACTTTTAGATATGGTAACTTCACCAGCAGGAACAACTATTGACGCTATCCATTCGCTTGAAAAGAATAAATTAAGAGCATCTTTAATTGAAGCCGTTGAAATTGCTACCCTAAAATCTATTAAAATATCTGAAAATTTGTCAACTTGAAAAATTTTTTAATTCTTAATTTGAGGCTTAAAGCCTCGCTTTAAAAAACACAAAATGAAAAAAATTTAAAACAGGAGGTTTTAAATGTCTGTTGTATCAGCTATATTTTCGCCAATAATAACAACAATATTTTGGTTACTCAAAATTTATGAATATGTTCTAATCATTGCAATCTTTTTAAGCTGGGTTAACCCAGACCCTTATAACCCTCTTGTAAGATTTATATACTCTTTAACTGAACCTGTTCTATCTTTTTTCAGAGAAAAAATTCCTCTCCGATTAGGTATAATTGATTTCTCGCCTGTCTTCGTGTTTATCATAATAGAAATTTTAAAAAATTTATTAATAATGCTCGCATTTAAAATAAAATAATATGAAAATTAATATTAAAGTTATTCCAAATTCAAAAGAAAATAGTTTAAAAACACAAAATGACCAAATAATTGTTAAAATAAATGCTTTTGCTGTTGATGGTAAAGCCAATAAAGAACTTATCAAATTTTTAAGCGAATATTATAAAGTTAAAAAAAGTAAAATTAAAATTATTAAAGGCGAAAAAAGTCGTTATAAAATAATTTCAATTGAAAATTGATTTTTTTGTTAATATCTTTATTTTGCATCTGCCATTATGGCAGAAAAATCTTAAAAATATTGGAGGTGAATTATGTTAAAGGCAAGAATTGGTGTTATAGGTGGAAGCGGTCTATATGATATAACTGAATTCAAAAAATTAGATGAGATTAAAATTAAAACTCCTTTTGGTCAGCCCTCAGATAAAATTATTATTGGCAAATTTGGCGATAGTGAAAATATCGCATTTCTACCAAGACACGGAAAAGGTCATAGATTACTTCCAACTGAAGTTAATTCAAAAGCAAATATATGGGCTTTAAAATATCTCGGAGTTGAAAGAATTATTGCAGTCTCTGCTGTTGGAAGTTTAAAAGAAGAGATTAGACCAGGCGATGTTGTTATCCCTGACCAAATAATTGATAGAACAAAAAGCAGACCAAATTCATTTTTCGGTAATGGCATTGTTGGACATGTAGCATTTGCTGAACCCTTCTGCCCTGAATTAAGAAATTTATTATATGATACTGCAAAAAATTTAAATTTTAAAGTCCATCCTAAAGGAACCTATGTCTGTATGGAAGGTCCACTATTTTCAACAAAAGCAGAATCAAATTTATATAGAAGCTGGAATGCTGATTTAATTGGTATGACATCTCTTCCCGAAGCAAAACTCGCAAGAGAAGCAGAAATTTGTTACGCTACAATAGCACTACCAACTGATTACGATTGCTGGTATGAAACAGAAGAAACAGTTTCAGTTGAATTGGTTGTTCAGCGTTTGAACGAAAATATCAAAAAAGCAAAAGAGATTATTAAAAATGTTATAAATAAAATTCCAATTGAAAGAAATTGTATTTGCAAAAACGCAGCAGAAAAAGCTATAATGACAGACCCCAAATATATAAACAAAAAAACATTTAAAAAATTAAAATTATTCTACGGAAAATATTTAAAAATATAACCAAAAAAGTTTAATAATAATCCTGAAATGTTGAAATTTTATTTTAAAATATATAATATTTTTCAAAAAAGAATATAAAATAGTATGACTAAAAATGATAAGAAATATGTAGAACTAATCTGGTATCAAAAATATGATAAACTTGATTTAGGTGAAAAACTTCCAATTGAAAGACCAAACCTACCTTTTCAGATAGTTGAGACTGTAAACAAACCAAGAATTAAAAATGGTCAACAGCAGTTTTTGTATCCTGAGAATCAATGGCCCCAAAATTATCCTAAAGACTGGAAAAATATTTTAATCTGGGGCGACAATAAACTTGTTATGTCTTCTTTGATTAAACAGGGCTGGGCTGGAAAAATAAATTTAATTTACATTGACCCGCCTTTTTTTACAGGTGCAGATTTCACTGTTAGAACAACAATTGAAAACGAAGAAATAGAAAAAGAACCTTCAATCATTGAAGAGAGGGCTTATAAAGATACCTGGAGCGGCGGCATTGCCTCTTATCTTAAATATATGTATGAAAGATTGGTCTTGATGAGAGAACTTCTGACTGAAAATGGCTCTATCTATGTGCATCTGGACTGGCATGTGGGGCATTATGTTAAGGTAATGATGGATGAGATTTTTGGGTATGAGAATTTTAGAAATGAGATATTTGTTAGGCGAACAGCAAAACATACTATTCATCAATTTCAAGAATTGCCGTCTTTACAGGTTGCCCAAGATACAATTTTACTTTATGTTAAAAATTCTGATAAAAGGTTTAACATTCCGTTCAGGGAAGCAAGTGAACGGCAAAAAGAAGGTTCATGGCATGTTTTATTTAATAGAGCTAATAGACCAACAATGAGATATTCTCTTTTAGGCAGAGAAATTACACATGGACAATGGATGTGGGAAAAAGAAAGAGCCTACAAAGCAGTAGAGAATTATAAGAAGTTCCAAAAAGAATATGCAAAGAGAATGACATTAAGGGAATTCTGGGAAATGACAGGTAGAAAATTAGAGTTTGTAAGAGCAAATCCAAATACCGGAGAGCCAGAATATTGGGTAAGTCCTAAAGAAAAAGTTCCTTGTGATACTGATTGGTCAGATATTCAAGCATATTCGTTTAATCATGATTTTAAAACAGAGAAATCTGAAGAATTATTAAGGAGAATCATCGAGATGGCTTCTAACCCCGGCGACATTGTAGCAGATTTCTTCTGTGGCTCAGGAACAACCCTTGCAGTTGCAGAGAAACTCGGAAGGCGGTGGATTGGCTGCGATTTATCTAAGTTTGCTATTCAGGTTACGAGAAAAAGATTGTTGGATATTCACAATTCTAAGGATTTAACAGGAGATGATAAATGAAAATAGAAAGCAAGATAAAAAATATTATTGAGAAAGTGTTTACTCAAAGAGGACTTATTCTTTATAGTATATTTATTTTCGGTTCAAGGGCAAGAGGTGATTTCAACGAAGAAAGCGATTTTGATATTTTAGTTATAACAGAGGATGAACTATCTCAAAAAGAGAAACGAAATCTTGTCGGTGAAATCTTAATGGCACTCCATAAAAAGATAAAATCTATTTCTTTTGATGTAATAGTTAAATCAAGAAAAACTTTTGAAGAAGAAAAGGACATAGTGAACACCATTTCAAACGAGGCATTGCTTGAAGGAATAAAATTATGAAAGAATATGAAGAAAGAAAAAAGAAAGTCGTTTTAAGGTGGCTGCAAAAAGCGGAAAGTGATATAAAAGTTGCAAAACATATATTAGAAATGAAAGAGCCCCCAACAGATGCGATATGTTTTCACTGTCAGCAAGCAATAGAAAAATATTTAAAAGGATTTTTAACTTATCATAATGTGCGCGTGAAAAAGACTCATGATTTGGGAATGCTCCTTGAGATGTGTCTTGAAATTGATAAAGAATTTGAAAGTATGGATAAAGAAAAGATAGCAAGTTTAACTCCTTTTGTTGTGGAGATTAGATATCCGGATGAAATTTATACACCTACAATTGATGAATCCAGGGAAGCACTTGAAATTGCTTTGAAGATAAAAGAGTTTGTTTTCAAGAAGTTAAAAATTAAGGAGTCCGAAGTATAGGAAATAGAAATGGCAGATAAAAAATACGATAAACCAGCAAGACCTTTTGAAATCTGGAATATTGGAAACTACGAAACTGTTTACTGGCAGGAAAGACATGAAGAATACCTTTCTTTTATGCTCAAACTTTATCAGGCTCAACCTTTAAACGGATTTAGATATATTCACGGCAGAAAAAAAGATAAAGCAGTCCATATCGGACCTTTAAATGCTCCTGTTACTATGGAAGAAATTGAAAAAGTTGTAATTGAATGTAGAACCCACAACTTTAATAAAGCCGATGTCTTAGGCTGGGAATGGAGTTATGAAGTTAATGAACTTGCAAAAATACTGGCAAAGAATAATGGCGTTGATTTAAAACTTATTCAGATTCCTTCTGTAAATGAAATAAAATCTTCTCTCGTAGGATTTGATTTAAATATTTTGAAAGTGCCTGATGAGGCTGTGGAAAAAGAACTTCTAAAACATATTAAATTTGTTGAAGTTCCTTATCTTGAAATAGAATCAAAAATTAATGGCAACGAAGTAATTTTAAAAATTACCGATTTCCAGATTAGACCAACAGGCGAACTTGCTGAAATAGCAAATAAAGTGAATGATTCAAGAGAACTTATAGATTACTGGGCAATAGACTGGGACTATAAAGGAGATACATTTCACAATCAATGGCAAAGTTTCAGAACAAAGAAAAATCCAAAAGTAGAATACGAAGCAAAACATAAATATGAAAAACCAGGTGAATATCAAATTATGGTTAAAGTCATAGATGTATTTGGAAATGATACAAACAAAGTTTTAAAATTAAAAGTAGGAGGAAAATAATGGGAAAAAAATATAAAAATCCGCCAATAGTAGAAGCTCTTTGTGAATTTCAATTTGTCCCCGGTCAACCCTGGGACATAACAATTGCTGGCATGTTATATGAAAGAATAAAAGATGAATTTCCTATAAAACAGCAACAGGTAGGTTTGGGAGTTACTTTACAACCAAGGGAAGGAAGAGTAATTGAACCGAAAATAGAATTTGTTTCATCGCGAATGCAGTTTTTTAGCAATGATAAAATTTCCCTTGTGCAGGTTGGTCCTGACTTGTTAACTGTTAACCATCTAAAGCCTTATCCTACTTGGGAAAAATTTAAGACTTTAATTTTGAAAATCTTGGGAAAATATATAGATATTGGGAGTCCAAAAGGATTTAGACGAATAGGCTTACGATATATAAATAAAATAAATATTCCGGGAGAATCAATAAAAATGGAAGATTATTTTAATTTTTATCTACCAATACCGGAAGAATTACCTCAAATACATTCTGCATTTAATATTAGTGTAGAAATCCCTTATAAAGATGATTATGAACGATTAGTTTTAACTTTAGGAAATACAATGTCAGAAAAACCTGGTACTGTTTCAATAATACTTGATTTATATTATATAATGGCTATGCCAGAAAAAGTCTCTTTTGAGCAAGTAGATGAATGGATGGAAGGGGCACATACAATTATAGAAAAAGCATTTGAATCCTGTATTACTAATAATGTAAAAAATCTTTTTGAGGAGGAAGAATAATGCTATCATTAGAACAATTTAATTATTTATCTTATGCTTATCAAAAAACACTTCCATTAATAACTCAATTTGAATATTATGGAACAACATCTGTAATGCTTGAATCTAAAAAAGATTGGAGGAAATTATTAGAAAAAAATCTTATGGAACAATCAGTTGAAATTTCTTTTTTTCTTGAATTTCAAAGAAATATTAAACTATTAAAAGATATATACACTTTTGAAAACCCTCATGATATTATAAAATTTCTTTGGACCAATCAATTCTTAATTGAGATTCTTTTTGAGGCGCAAGAACAAATAAAAAAAATATTTGGTGAAGAAATAATTTTAGATTTGGAACTCCATCACGATCCTGAAGAAAATTGGGATGAACTTTTTATTATTATTAAGTCTTCCTATAGTGCTGAAAAGGCAGTAGAGCTTGAGAAGAAATTATTTGAAGATTGGTTTGTTTACAGAATGGATTCAACGAAAGGAAAGTTAAATATAACGGAGGAACCATTGTGAGTTTTGATTGGGTAGAATATGTAAAGCTGGCAGAGGAACTTCAAAAACAAGCAGATGAATCTTACCTCAGGTCATCCATAAGCCGGGCTTATTATGGTGTTTTCTGTATAGCAAGAAACAAAAAAGGCTATAAAAATTATACAAAATCAGATATTCACTGGAAGGTTATAGGTGAATATAAAAATTCTATTAGCCGGGATGAACAACTTGTTGGAAAATTTCTTGATGACCTTAGAAAAGAACGGAATGATGCTGATTATAACGAAAATAAATTAATTAAAAAGCAATTGACTGAAAGAACGGTGCTGAAAGCTAAAGAGATTTTAGAATATTTTGGAATAAATTTATGAAACCAACTGAACTCTTACACCCAGAGCAAAGACAACCAAGTAAGGCATATTTAGTTAATAAACTTCGCAATGCAGTTTATACCTGGCGAGAGCAAGGTTATCCAGGCGCAACACCTACAACAAAGAGACTTTTACAGTTCTGGTTTTCTGAAGACCATCTTGTTAATGGTGAGCCCTTTCAATTCTGGTTCTGCCAGAGAGAAGCAATTGAGACACTGATTTATCTCTATGAAGTTATGAAAAAGCGAAATTTTATTGATATGGCAAGAGAGTTCGGTTCCGGCCCAATTCAAGGTTATGACCCTTCTTACGACCAATACCCGCTCTATGCTTTTAAAATGGCAACAGGCTCAGGTAAAACCTATGTAATGGCTTTAAGTATCGTATGGCAGTATTTTAATTATAAAAAAGAAAATAAAAATGATTATTCATCAAAATACCTGATTATAACAGGTGAAAAAAATGTAATCTACGATAGACTTACAAGAGATTTTAAAGATGGCAAAATTTTCAAAGAATTACCAGTTATTCCAGATGAATGGCAGGAAGATTTTGACTTAAAAATAATTCTTAAAGAAGACCCAATCCATATTATTCCAGAAAGTGTCTTGTTCTTAACAAATATTCAACAATTAGAAGAAAGAAAAAATAAAAAAGAGAATGAAAAATATGTTGATAGAGTTATGGAATTGCCAGAAGTCTCTAATGTTTCTGACATTTATCAGGAAAACAGAATAAAAGAAGTTTTAACTTATTGTTCTAATATAATGATTTTGAAAGATGAAGCGCATCATATATATAACTTTGAAAAAGCATGGAAAAAAATACTTTTAGAACTTCACAAGAATTTAGTTTCTCAATACAGCAAAGGTATAAATATGGAACTTGATTTTACTGCTACACCTAAAACTGAAACAGGGGCTTTATTCCCCTGGATTATTGTGGATTTTTCTTTAAAAGAAGCAATTGAAATGAATATTGTGAAATTACCATTAAAAGGTCTGATAAAAAATGCAAAGGAGCATCCTTCCAAAAAAGTTGTTGAAAGATATAGAGCATGGATTGACGCTGGAATAAAAAGATGGCGAGAATACAAGGATAAATTGAAACCTTTATCAAAGAAACCTGTGCTATTCTTTCAATGCCCTAAAAATGAAGAGGCAGATGAAATTTTTGATTATTTAAACTCTCTGCCAGACCTTAAAGATAAAGTATTATTAATACATACGGATAGCACCGGCGAAATAAAAAAATCAGATTTACCTAAAGCAAGAGAATTTGCAAAAACCATTGATGACCCAGACACAGAAAAAAATCCATACGAAGTAATAGTTAGCACCCTTATGTTAAATGAGGGCTGGGATGTTAAAAATGTAAATGTAATTGTAGGATTAAGGTCTTATAAATCAGAAAGAAAAGTTCTGCCAGAACAAGTGATTGGCAGAGGTCTAAGAAAAATGTTCCCTGATGAAGATGCAAATCCTGATAAATTTATAAATATACTTGAAGTTATTGGACCAACAGGTTTAATAGAAATTCTTGAAGAATTAGAAACTCAGGAAGGAATTAAATTCGCTGAGTTTGATGCAGAAAAATCAATTGATTTAACAACTATATTTGTAGATAAAAATAAACTTGATAAAGATATAGAAATTCCAATTCTTTCGCCAAGAATTTTAATAAAAGAAATTCAATTAAACGGAACCGAAATTGAAAATTTGCCACCGCTTTTAATTCCATTAGAAAATAAAATCCTTGAAATGGAATATGTTGCTGTTGATATGTTGAAAGGAATGGAGTTAGTAAAAAGAAAATGGCAACTTCCTGTTCCTAAAGATTCAAAAAGTGTCATTGCTTATTACACTGACCGAATACTCAAGCAATTGAGAATACCGAATAATTTTGTCAATTTTTATCCACTTGTAAAAAAATATGTGACAGAAAAATTATTTAATGAAAATGTTGATTTAGACGACCCGAGAGTTCTATTTAAATTGAGTTTACCAGAAATTCAGGAAAAATTAATAAATTTGTTCGTAGAAAAATTTAAAGATATGACTTTTGTTGAAAAAGAACCTGAAAAAAGAGATTTTATCAAATTATCAGATACAAAGCCATTCACCTGGACAAAAAAAGTTTATTCCGCTAATAAATGTATTTTTAACTATATACCCTGTGATAATGATTTTGAAGTAGAATTCGCAAAATTTTTAGATAAAGCAGAAGATGTATTTGCATTCACTAAAATTGTTCAAAAAATCCCTTTTTTCGTTGAATATAAAAATTCAGAAGGAAACCTCAGATTATATTATCCTGATTTTGTTTTAGTTACAGAGAATAACGAGCATTTTATAATTGAAACCAAAGGCAGGGAAGATATAGATGTTATTCATAAAGATAAAAGAATAAAATTATGGTGTCAAGATGCTACTAAATTAACTAAAAGTAAATGGATTTTCAAACGAATAGACCAACAGGATTTTCAGAAATATAGATTTAGAAGCGTTAAAGAATTAATTTCAACTTTGAAAAACAAAGAATAATTTTCATTTTAAAACACTTTTAAATACTTTCCAAATATTTTTAGTTGACATAAATATTTAAAAAATTATATTTTTAAAAAATTTTTAAGGCTAAAAAATGGAAAAGAACGCAATAAAACCATTTATACTGTTTTTGCCTCTAATAAGAGACTTAATAAGAAAAAAAAATTCTGTTGAGTTAAAAAAATTATTAAAAGAGGTTCATCCAATTGATATAGCAGATGGATGGCAATTTTTAAATTATGAAGAAAAATTAATCCTCTTCTCAAACCTTGATAAAAATAAAAGTATTTATGTATTTGAAAATTTGCCCTATAAAGAACAAAAATATATTATAGACAATATAAGTAAAAACGAAATATCTTCAATAATCAAAAAAATGGCAGATGACAAACGCGCTGATATGTTTGAAAAATTACCTGATAAAACTATTAAAAAATTATTTAGTTTAATGAAAGAAGAAGAGATTCAAAATATTAAAAGACTCACCTCTTACCCTAAAAATACAGCAGGAAGTTTAATGACGACAGATTTTTTAGCTGTTAATCCAAATATAAATGCCAAGCAGGCTTTGCTAAAAGCTCAAAAATATAGCCTGGAAAAATCAAAAGAAATTCATAATATCTATGTTTTAGATGATGAAAATAAACTAATAGGAAGTGTTTCAATAAGAGCTCTTCTCTCTGCTCCTCCTAATATTAAAATAAAAGATATAATGTTGCCTGTAAATTTAATAAAAGTGAATCATTTAAGCTCAGTTTCAGATGCAGTAAAAATTATTAAAAAGTATGATTTAACTTCTATACCAGTTGTAAACGAAGAGGATGAGATAGTTGGTGTCATTACTATTGATGATGTTATAGATTTAATAGAGAAAAAAGCCACAAAAGATATTTATTCAATAGGTAAAATGTCAACAGAGGGTGGTGAAATAATAGAATATGGTAAAGTCAATTTTTTAGAATTAGTTAAACGGCGATTAGGATGGCTAATTTTACTTTTAATTTTGGATTTTTTTACGGGAACAGTTTTAAAAGCTTACGAGGAAGCAATTGCATCAGTTGTAGCTTTGTCTTTTTTTATTCCAATGCTTTTAGATACAGGTGGAAATGTAGGTTCACAGGTCTCTACTACTATCATAAGGGGACTGGCAACAGGTGATGTTAAAATTGATAATCTTCCTAATATAATTAAAAAAGAATTATCAGCTACAATCATAATTATGTTCTCTGTTGGAGTTGTAGCATTTTTAAGAGCGTATTTCCTTCAGAAAAGTTTAACTCTTGCTATTACTGTTGGATTCTCAATGTCTTTAATTGCTTTACTAGCTATCTTAACCGGAATTGCTTTACCAATTATTGGTATGTTAGTTGGATTTGATCCGGCAGTTATGGCAAGTCCTCTAATTACAAGCGTTGTTGATATTTTAGGACTTATAATATATTTTAAAATAGCACAAACTTTTATTCCAGCTTTGAGGTGAAAAATGAAATTATTAGATATATTGGATAAGCAGGATATCAAAATTGGACTTAAAAGCAAAAAAAAGAAAGATGCTATAATTGAGCTTATAGAAATTTTAGAGAAATCAGGTAAAATTAAAAATTCAAAAATTGCGATTAAAGCTATTTTAAAAAGAGAGAAAGAAGTTACAACAGGAATAGGAGACGGAATCGCCATTCCACACGCAAGAGTAGATTTTTTAAATAAAATAGTTGCAGCTCTTGGTATCTCAAAAACAGGAATTGATTTCAAAGCTATTGATTCCCAAAAAGTTTATCTAATATTTTTATTCTTTACACCAATAGATACTAAATTTGACAATGCACACCTTAAATTACTTGCTAAAATTTCAAAATTATTTCAAAATAGAGTTTTCAGAAAAGCTTTAATTGAAGCTGAAACAGCAGATGAAATTGTAAATTTAATAGAAAAAGAGGATATTTATTAATATGCAAAAACCATTTAAAATTTATAATAAAAAATTAATTATAATGGGAACGCTTCATTTACCCGAAAAGAATGAAAATTTTGGTGGAATTTTACTACTTCACGGATTTACAGGAAATAAAATTGAGCCTCATAGATTATTCTGGAAAATTTCAAAAAATTTAGAATTAAATGGCTTTGCTTCTATTAGATTTGATTACAGAGGTTGCGGCGAAAGCGAAGGTAACTCACAGGATTTTACAATTAAAGATTATATATCTGATGCCAAAAAGGTTTTAAAAAAATTATTAAAACTTAAAGGAATAGATTTAAATAAAATCGCTGTTATCGGTTTAAGTATGGGAGGAATTGTTGCATCTTATCTTGCTTCATATT
>Ga0308390_1000945_pt1 | contig 19745 bp, 15 predicted proteins | sample Hotspr2Sample149_FD_202358 | JGI IMG/M metagenome (GOLD analysis project Ga0308390, IMG submission 202358) | Hot spring phototrophic mat microbial communities from Mushroom Spring, Yellowstone National Park, Wyoming, United States - 20040719_149 ...
TTGAATTTTCTATAATGTTTTTACTTTTGATTGAGGGAGGAATGAGGGTGACCGAGGTTCGGGTTGGTCAAGGCGAGAGTATCGACGAAGCATTGAAGAGGTTCAAGAGGAAGTGCCAGCGCAATGGTATCATTTCGGAAATGAAGCGCAGAGAGCATTACGAAAAGCCCAGTGAGAAAAAGCGCAAGCGAGCGCAGGCGGCGCGGAGGAAAAAGAGAAGATGACCGAAAGTGGTCCTTTTCTCAAGGAGCGCCTTCTTGCAGCGATGAAGGGGGCTCTGCGGGCGAAAGACCAGGTAAAGCTCGACACGGTGCGTCTGGTTTTAGCTGAGGTTAAGAATGCGGAGATAGAGAAGAGGGGTCTTCTCGCAGAAGAGGAGATTGTTGCATTCATTCGAAAAGGAATTAAAAAGAGAGAAGAAAGTATGGTATATTTTGAGAAAGGTAATCGGCCAGAGCTTTTGGAAAAAGCTCGTCGAGAAATAGAGATATTGAAGGAATTTCTCCCACCTCAACTCTCTCCAGAAGAGATTGCCGGCATTGTCCGTGAGGTGCTGCAATTATATCCTGGGGGCACTTCCTTTGGTACGGTGATGAAGGAAGTCATGGCTCGCGTTCAGGGGAGAGCAGAAGGCCACGTGGTTTCTGCAGTGGTTCGTCAAGAAATGAATATGGGGTGATGGCAAGACTTGTCTGCAGAGGCTGCTTTGCAGAACCATGAATTTCGTATTCTCCTGGGAAGTGTCGCGGAAGCGCAGAAAATTTTCGGGCGTCTGGATGTGAATGTTCAAGTTTTAGAAGACGTTTTCGGGGTTGAAGTCCATGTAGAAGGTGGTTTTCTGGTTGTAAGAGGTCATAAGAAACCAGAACTCCTCCCGGTAGCGTGTGAATTTTTAAAAGAACTGGTGGTTTTTCTCCAGGAAGAAACGTCCATAACCCCTGAAGACCTGCGAAAGATGGCTTTGAGCTTCAAAGATAATCAGAATGCGTGGTGGAAGAGTGCTTTGCAAGAAACTATTTTTGTGACTGCTTCACATAAGGCAATTCGGGCGAAAACTCTGGGACAATTGCAATATGTGAGAGCCATCAAGGAGCGAGAAATTACCTTCTGCATCGGTCCGGCTGGTACCGGGAAGACCTATTTAGCCATGGCTATGGCCTGTAACGCTCTGCAAAAAAAGGAAGTGAGTAGAATCGTTCTGGTGCGGCCGGCGGTGGAAGCGGGAGAGAGTTTGGGATATTTACCTGGAGACCTGAAGGAGAAAATCGAGCCCTATCTGCGTCCGCTCTACGATGCGCTCTATGAGATGCTTTCTCCGGAAAGGTTTCAGAAGTACAGCGAAAAGGGTATTATTGAAGTTGCTCCTCTTGCCTATATGCGGGGGCGGACTCTCAACGATTCCTTTATCGTGCTCGATGAAGCTCAGAATACCACTCCAGAACAGATGAAGATGTTTTTAACCAGAATGGGTTTCGGTTCCAAGGTGGTTGTGACGGGGGATATCACTCAGGTGGACCTGCCTGCCGGGAAAAGATCTGGTTTGGTGGTGATCCAGGAGATTTTGAAAGATATTTCTGGGATTGAATTTGTTTATCTGAGCGAGAAAGACGTGGTACGTCACCATCTGGTTCAGGAAATCATTCTGGCCTATGAAAAATTTGAAAGAAGCCTTAAGAAATAAACCCCCCTTTTTGTCTTTGCGAGCGCTTCATTTTCCTCTCTATGGGATAACGTTGTTCTTGGTCTTCTGGTTTTTCTATTCTCTTCAGGGTCTCCACGTCCGGGAAGGCCGTGTAGTCGATTTTAACGTCGTTGCCAACAAGACGGTAGAGATTGTGGATGTGGAAAGGACCGAGGAGTTAAAGAGACAGGCGCTTTCGGGTTTGGTTCCTGAGTATCAGGTTGATGTGAATGTCAATAGAGACCTCAAAAGGGAAGCGAGTGAGTTTTTTAATGCCGTTGAGGAACTTCGTCTGGGTTCGGTAGAAGTTTCTTCAGAGGTGCAGGATGCTTTTTGTAGCAAATGGAAGATTACACGGGGGACTCTGAAAAAACTGATTTTTTCTCGAGAAGAAGAGTACCAGAACATAAAGAATACTTTTCTGGAACTCTTCACTCGTTATCTTGCTCAACCGATTAGACAGGAGGACCTGGGAAAGACCATTCTGGAAATCAATGCGGAACTGGAGAGGATGAACTACCCGGCGGAAGTGAGCCTGGTGGCGAGCTTTCTCTTCTACCGTTTTCTGAGGCCCAATGCGGTGATGGATGTTGAAGCGACTCAGAGAAAACGCCTGGAAATTTTGCAGTCTGTAAAACCGGTTTTGAAAATCATTCCCCGGGGGACGGTGATCATTCCCCGGGGAACGGTAGTCACCACCGAGAACATAAAAATTCTTGAAACTCTGGGGCTTCTGGATGAAACAAATCTCTGGGTGCGTCTTTTGGTGCTCGTTCTTCTCGTTGGTGGGAGTTTGGTAGTGGAGTATTATTATCTGAAACGTTTTGAATCTGCGCTTTTGGACCATCATACCTTTCTCTTGCTTCGATTGACGGTCGTGGCCGGGGTGCTGACACTCAATAGTTTTCTCTTTCGCTTTTCGGACCGTTTAATGATTCTGGGTGCGGTACCACTTATCCTCTTTACGCTTCTGGGGCGGAATTTCGCCCTGGGTGAGTCACTGGTAATTCTCCCCCTGATGGTATGGGGTATGCGTGCCGATTTCTTTCAGGCCACCTATCTCTATCTGAATCTCCTTTTGCCTATTTTTCTGCTGGGAAAGACGCTCAAGAGGAAAGACCTGATACGGGTTGGGTTTGAGATAGCGCTGGTCAATCTGGCCTTCAATATGTTGTTCGATTTTCAGGAAGGAGACGTTTGGGGGCCCGTTCTGAGCCAGGCTCTCTACGGATGGGGGGGAGGGGTTCTGGCTGCAATTATAGCGCTGGGAGGGATTTCTTTTCTGGAAAATACTTTCCGTTTTACTTCTGACCTGCACCTGGTAGAGTTTCTGAACCCGACCTATCCCCTCCTTCAGAAACTCTTAATGGAAGCGCCGGGTACGTATAGTCATAGTCTCATGGTGGCCAACCTGGCCGAAGCTGCTTCCGAAGAGGTAGGAGCGAATCCTCTTCTGGTGAGGGTGGGGGCATATTATCATGATATCGGCAAGCTGAAGAGGCCGTATTTTTTTGTCGAGAACCAGCTGGCGGGAAGCAATATCCATGACCGTCTTTCTCCTACGCTGAGTGCGCTGGTGATTCAGAAACACGTGAAGGATGGCCTGGAACTTGCCATTCAGTATAAATTGCCTCTGGAGGTTCGCGAGATTATTCGCCGTCACCATGCAAAGAGCCTGATTCGCTATTTCTACAACAAGGCGCTGGAGAAAGAAGAGCGAAAGGTTGAGGAGATAGAATTCCGCTACGGTGGGCCCCTTCCGCATACCAAAGAAGAGGTGCTGGTTTTTCTGGCGGACAGTATTGAAGCGGCGATACACTGTATCGATAATCCTTCACCGAAACGCATCGAGAATATGGTTAACGGGATTATTGAAAATTACTTACGTGATGGACAGTTAAATGAGTCTTCCTTGACCTTGCAGGAACTTCATCGGGTGGCTCAGAAGTTTATAGTGGTCATCAACGGGCTTTTCCATACCCGGGTGGCATATCCGGAAGTTGCGGAAACCAGGAATGGTAAAAAAGGGAACCTTACAAATCGCGTTGACGGGTAACGCCGGAGGAACCGGGATAAATCGGCAGTTGCTCCAGGATGTAGCGAGGATTGTTTTCCAGAATGAAAACGTTTCTCCGGAAGGGATTTTAAGTGTCAGTTTCCTGGAGAAAGAAGCGATCAGGGCTGTCAAAAAACAGTTTTTCCATCAGGATGTTTATACCGATGTCATTGCTTTCGGCTATGGAGAGGGTGAACGGGATAGGGTATGGGGGGAAATTTTAATTTGTGTTCCTGTGGCCCAGGAACAGGCTCGAGAGCAGGGACACGAGGTCAAGGAGGAAATTCTCTTTCTTTTCATCCATGGATTGCTCCATCTTCTGGGTTATCGAGATGACCCCGAAGAGGCAAGGGAGATAATGGACAGAAGGGTTACGGAACTTTTCCGTCTTTTTACAGAATGGCAGTGGCGGAAGACTTTAGTCAAGAAAGCTTACGAGGCCAGGAATTTTGCCTATGCTCCGTACTCGCATTTTCGGGTGGGTGCAGCGTTACTCGGGGACAACGGAGAAATTTTTACCGGCTGTAACGTGGAAAACGTTTCGTTTGGTTTAACCATCTGTGCCGAAAGGGTGGCGTTGGGCAAAGCACTCAGTGTGGGGGTGAGGACGTTTCGGAAACTCGCCGTGGTTTCTGATTCATCTCGTTTCTGCTTTCCCTGTGGAGCGTGCCGGCAGGTGCTCTTTGAGTTCGCTCCTTCTCTTGAGGTTATCAGTGCTTCCTGCTCTCTGGATTTCCAGGTTTTTCGCCTTGACGAACTTCTGCCTTACAGTTTTCGTTTTGATGGAGACGGAGCATGATGAATTTTAAATCGGGTTTCGTGGGAATCTGGGGAAGACCAAACGTTGGAAAATCAACTTTTCTCAATCAGGTCCTGGGACAGAAGATTGCCATTGTCTCTGCAAAACCGCAGACCACCCGCAAGCTCATCAAAGGAATTCTCCACCGGGAAGACGCCCAGATTGTTTTTGTGGATACTCCTGGTTTGCATGTTCCTCAGGACGGGTTAGGCAAATTTATGCTCCAGGAAGCCAGGGATGCCCTGGTGGATCTGGATCTCCTCTGTTACCTGGTCGATCCTTTTGTAAAGGTTGAGGAGGAAACGGAGTATTTGTCGTGGCTGGAATCTTTCGAGAAACCGGTGTTTCTTATCTTGAATAAAAAAGATCTGCTTCCTGCAGAGGAGGTGGCGCGAAGAATTTTCCAGCGCCTGGGAGAACATTTCCCTTTCCGGGAAAAAATGACCGTTTCCGCTTTAACCGGCGAGGGCATTGAAGGCGTGGTACAAAAGATCGTCGAGTATCTCCCCCCGGGGCCTCCCTACTACGAAGAAGGTGTGCTTTCGGATGCTTTTGAGCGCGACATTGCAGCAGAGATCATTCGAGAAAAGGTGTGGTGGTATACCTTTGAGGAAGTCCCCTACGGGGTAGAGGTCCAGGTTGAGGAGTTCAAAGAGAAAAACGAGGTGCTTTACATTCGAGCCCTGATATACGTGGAGAGAGAGTCACACAAGAAAATCGTCATCGGAGAAGGAGGCAAAACACTCAAGAAGATCGGACAAAGTGCCCGGGAAGAAATTGAAGCGCAATGGGGGCGCAAGGTTTTCCTGGATCTCTGGGTAAAGGTGGAAAAGAACTGGCGAAAACGAGAGGATGTTCTGCGAAGGTGGGGCTATCGGGTCCGGTGAATACCACCAGTCGTTATGCTCGTGATGAAGGGATCGTAATCAGGCGGACGGAATTTAGCGAAATGGACTTGATCCTCACCCTCTTTACCCGTCGACGGGGTAAGTTTCAGGTCATTGCCAGGGGTGCCCGTAAGCTTGGGAACCGTTTTGGTGCCTCTCTGGATCTCTTTAATTTCTGCGAATTCTTTCTTTACACGGCTTCGGGTATGACCAACCTCGTCCAGGCTAAGGTGGAGCGTTCGTTCCGGGATTTGTTCGAAAGACGGGAAAAATGGATCAGTGGAGAATATTTGCTCTATCTGGTTGACAAAGTGTTTGAGTTTGAAAGACCCGAAGAAAGCATCCTGGAGGAACTTTTGAGTCTGTGGGAAAAAATGCTGGCCTTACAGGATGCGCAACTCAAGTGTTACCTCCTGACACTCCGGTTTCGGGTGGTGCTTTTGCTTTTTTCTGGCCTTTCCCCGCAGCTTTCGGTGTGTATGCAGTGCGGAAGAAAAATCGGCCACGAAGAGAGTTTTTTGAGTCTCTCCCGGGGTGGACGGTTGTGTCGGGAATGCAGGGATACCGGAGAAGAGGTACTCCTTCTTTCTCCTTTCCTGGGGGCAGTCTTGGGATATGTGTTCTCTTCGCCCTGCGAGAGCATTTTAAAATTATCGCTTACCATTGACCAGTTTCAAGTCCTGGATGAACTGGTATCGCTCTATTTGTCATACCACCTGGAAAAGAAAATTTTTCCTCTGGGGCATTTTCTGGAACAAATGAGGAAAAATCCCTGAGATTCTTTGATACAATTTTGTGTAACTTTCGACCTTGAAAGGGGGTACAGAGATGGGAAAAGGCGATCGGCGCACCAGAAGAGGTAAAATCTTTTCCGGTAGCTACGGGAAGTACCGTCCAAAAGAAAACAAAAAGAATAAGTAACATGCTCGGGGGTACATGTTCGTAGAACATGTACCCGTTACGAAAAATAATTCTGGAGAGGATTTGCGTCTCTCCTATTTTACTTTTGATTCTTTGAGTTTGAGTTGACAGGAGCTTTTCTGGTTGATATAGTTTATCTTCGATGTGTTTTCTGGAGGTAGAGGCGTGTTCTTTCAGGACATCATTTTAACCCTGAGTGATTACTGGAAAAGACAGGGTTGTGTGCTGGTCCAGCCGTACGATATCGAAGTTGGAGCAGGAACGATGAATCCGGCAACATTCCTGCGGGTTTTGGGCCCTGAACCCTGGCGGGTAGCCTACTGTGAACCGTCTCGTCGTCCTACTGACGGGAGGTACGGAGAAAATCCCAATCGGCTTTATGAACATTATCAGTTTCAGGTGATTATTAAGCCTTCGCCTTCTGATATTCAGGAGCTGTATCTCCAGAGTCTTTTTGATCTGGGTATTGACCCTCAAGAACATGACATTCGTTTTGTGGAGGACAACTGGGAATCTCCCACTTTGGGGGCCTGGGGGTTGGGCTGGGAAGTTTGGCTCGACGGGATGGAGATTACCCAGTTCACCTATTTTCAGCAAGCAGGAGGAATCGACCTCAAGCCGGTCTCGGTGGAGATCACCTACGGATTAGAGCGCATTGCCATGTATCTCCAGGAAAAGGAAAACGTTTTTGAAGTCAAGTGGAATGAACGGTTTACCTATGGAGATATCCGGCTTCAAGAAGAGAGAGAGCATTCTATTTATAGCTTTGATGAAAGTGATAAGGAGACCCTTTTTGCGCTGTTTGAGCTTTGTGAAAAAGAGACTCGGCGTCTACTGGACAGAGAGCTCGTTTTCCCTGCCTACGACTACATCTTAAGGTGTTCTCACCTTTTTAACCTCCTTGATGCTCGGGGAGGCATCAGTGTAATCGAAAGAAGTCAGTATATGGGTAGAATCCGCCAGCTTGCCAATCGTTGTGCTCAACTGTATCTTCGTACGCGTGAATCTTTGGGTTTTCCCTGGTTGTGCCGGGAATCCGTAGGAGCAAAGTGATGGAAGCAAGAGACTTGCTTTTAGAAATCGGCGTTGAAGAACTTCCGACCAGTCTTATTGGAACCATCTTCCAGGAGCTAGAGGAGAAATCGAAAAAAGCATTCTCTGAGGCTCGCATCAAGTATACCCACCTGTGGGTATGGGGTACGCCCCGTCGGATGGTGGTCTATGTAGAGGGATTGGAAGGGAAACAGGCTCCTCTTTTTACGGAAATCAAAGGTCCGGCAAAGAAGGTGGGGATGGCCGACGACGGAACCTGGCTTCCTCCTGCTCTGGCCTTTGCCCGTTCCCAGGGGATTGACCCTGCGCAGCTTTTTGTGAAAGAAACCGAAAAGGGTGTTTATATTTTTGGGAGGAAAGAAGAAGAGGGAAAACCTACGATACAAATTTTGCCGCATCTCCTTCCGGAACTGATTGCTTCTCTGGAATTTCCCCGGACCATGCTCTGGGGGGAGGGTGATTTTCGTTTTGTCCGGCCTATCCGCTGGGTGGTAGCTCTCTTTGGGGAAGAAGAAGTCCGTTTTCCGGTGGCAGGGGTGTGGGCATCGCGTCAGAGCTTTGGGCATCGTTTTCGCTCTCCTCTTCCCGTTACCATCCCTTCGGCTTCGCTTTACCGTTCTTCCTTGCAAGAAGCAGGGGTCATCGTTGATCCGAAGGAGCGGCGCAGGAGAATCGAAGAGTGTCTGGAACGAGAAGCGTCGTTACTGCGGGGGCACTGGTTGCGAGATGAAGCTCTGATCGAAGAGGTTACTTTTCTGGTGGAATATCCGGAAGCGGTGACCGGTCGCTTTGATACCAGGTATCTGGAATTACCTCCTCAGGTTCTCATCACAGTGATGAAACATCATCAGAAATACTTTGCCTGTGTGGATGATCAGGGGAAACTCCTCCCTTATTTTCTGGTCATTTTGAATCGCTCCAGAGACAACGCGCAGAAAATCATTCATGGTAACGAGCGGGTCCTCAGGGCTCGATTGGAAGACGCACTCTTTTTCTTCAAGGAAGATCGGAAAAAAACTCTGGCAGAACGGGTTGGGCTTCTTGAGGGAATTGTTTTTCAGGAAGACCTGGGCACCATGCGGGAGAAGACCGATCGATTAGTGAAGGTCTCTCGGTATCTGGCCAGAACTTTCAAGCTTGATGAGGAAGAAACCGCTTCTCTGGAAAGAGCAGCGTTTCTTTCTAAGGCAGATTTGGTTTCGGAAATGGTTAAAGAATTTCCCGAACTCCAGGGGTACATGGGAAAGGTGTATGCGCTTCTCGATGGGGAAAAGGAAGAGGTGGCTCTGGCCATTGAAGAGAGTTATTTCCCCCTTCCCGGCAAAGACAATTATCCGGAAACACTGCCTGGAGCGGTGCTGGCGCTGGCTGACAAAATGGATACTCTGGTGTCGAGCTTTGCTTTGGGGCGGGTTCCCAGCGGTTCTTTCGATCCGTTAGGATTGCGTCGGATGGCCCAGGGGATCGTGGATATCCTTCTCCATCGCCGTTTTTACGTGAATCTTTCGGAATGGATCCGATTGAACCTGGAGCTTCTGGAAGAGCAGGGATTCATTCAGGCTTATTCCCAGATCATCGATGGGGTCCGGGAATTTATCTTGAATCGTTTTCGTTTTCGCTTGCTGGCAGAAGGTGTCAACTATTCGGTCATTAACGCTGTTCTGGCCACCGCAGTCGATGACGTTTATGAGGCGTTCGGGCGGATCGAGTTCCTGGACGAACTCTTAAAAAAGGAGAAGGGTTTCCTGAGTGAAGTTGTGACCGGATTTACTCGAGCAAAAAACATCAGTCGTAATTTTTCGGAGATGGGGGAGATCCGGCCGGAACTCTTCAGGGAAGAGGCGGAGAGGGAACTGTACGAGCATCTGATCAAATTGCGCGATGAGTTTACATGGCGGATCCGGCATGGAGAATATCGGCAGGCGGTCAAAAGTTTTGCCGGTCTTCTTCCAGTTTTGAATACCTTTTTTGATAAGGTGCTGGTCATGTGTGAGGAAGAAGCATTGCGGAAGAATCGTTTGCTTCTCATGAGGGAAGTGGTCAACATGTGGGAGGATTTTGCCAATCTTTCCCTTTTGGTTGTCGAGGGTGCTTGAGGTGATTTTTTTTGAACAGCTATTCCGTGAGTGATGATTTTAACATCTTTGTTATTTCTGATGGGACGGGGAAAACTGCTTTCTCGGTGGTACAAGCTGCACTGTTGCAATTTGAGCTTCCTCGGGTGAGCATCCTGCGCTTTACGAATGTAAGAGATAAAGAAGAAATTTACAGTATCATGGATATGGTGCGGGTCCAGAAAGATATCGTGGTTTACACCGTGGTGAACGAAGAACTGGCCGAAACCCTCCGCGTTGAAGCGGCAAACCGCGGTGTCATTGCTCTGGATATTTTAGGACCGCTGGTTGAACTTTTGAAAAGAGTCAGTTCTCGCAATCCTCGAGGGGTACCAGGGCTTTTTCAGCGTTCCGAGGAGAGGGTTACCGAACGTCTGGAGGCCATCGAATATGCTCTGGAAAAGAGCACCGGTTTCAGTGTTTCGAATCTGGACAAGGCGGACGTCATTCTCCTTACCATCTGGTATCCACATAAGGATGAATGTATCCTGCGATTGGCCGAGAAAGGCGTTAAGTGTGGTTATGTGATTCTGGATCCACATCTTCCCTTGCCTATGGATTTGGAGGAGGTGGTTGGTCGGGCATCCAAAAGTCTACTGGTAGGTATCAGGATGGATCCTGAATACCTGAGTGCTTTGCGCTCGGAAAGAATCAGAGCCTTGGGTTTAAATTGCCTGGCAGAGAAGGCACAGGTCGACGCGGTCAGGAAAGAGCTTGATTTCGCTCAGGCAATTTATGAAAAACTTGGTTGCGAAGTCGTGGATATTACTCGTCTGAGTAGCGAGGAAGTTGTGAACCGGATTTGGGAACAACTTAGAAAGAGGGAGGAAAGAACATGAAGAAGTACGTGTATTTCTTTGGTGAAGGAGACGCTTCTATGAAGCTCCTTTTGGGTGGGAAAGGTGCCAATCTGGCCGAAATGACCCGCATCGGTCTTCCTGTCCCCCCTGGTTTCACCATTTCTACCGAGGCGTGTGCTCACTTCTACAAGAACAACCAGGCCTGGCCAGAAGGATTAGAGGAAGAGGTAAAGAAAAACCTGGCTGCTCTGGAGGAAAAGACCGGTAAGAAATTCGGAGACCCCAATAATCCACTTCTCGTGTCGGTTCGTTCCGGCGCTCCTGCTTCCATGCCGGGAATGATGGACACCATTCTGAATCTGGGCTTGAACGACGTGGTCATGGAGAGTTTGGCCAAGCTCACCCAGAATGAACGCTTTGCCTGTGACTGCTATCGTCGTTTCATCCAGATGTTTGGGAATGTGGTTATGGGAGTAGACCATGCACATTTTGAGGCTATCCTTGATGAAGTCAAAGAAGAAGTCGGAGCCAAGGTCGATACCGACCTTGATGCCCAGGCACTCCGTAAAGTCATTGCCAAATACAAAGAGCTTTATAAAAAGCACACCGGAGAAGATTTCCCCCAGGAACCCTATGAACAGCTCCGCCGCGCCATTAATGCTGTATTTGCCTCCTGGAACAATAAACGTGCCATTACCTATCGGAAAATCCACAAGATTCCTGAGGACTGGGGAACTGCAGTCAACGTACAGACCATGGTCTTCGGTAACATGGGTTTTGACTCTGGAACCGGTGTCGGTTTCACCCGTAACCCATCTACTGGTGTCAAGGAGTACTACGGTGAGTATCTCCTCAATGCCCAGGGTGAGGACGTGGTGGCCGGTATCAGAACCCCAAAACCCATCAAAGAGATGGAGAAAGAGCTGCCCCATGCCTTTGAAGAGCTGAAGAAAGTGTACGAGATTCTGGAGAAACACTATAAAGACATGCAGGATTTCGAGTTCACCATTGAGAAAGGAAAACTCTACCTCCTGCAAACCCGAACCGGAAAACGAACTGCCCAGGCAGCGATTAAAATCGCCGTCGATATGGTCAAAGAGGGTCTTATTGATGAAAAGACTGCGGTCAAGCGGGTGGAGCCCAACCAGCTCAACCAGCTTCTCCATCCCCAGATTGACCGGAGTCAACCCTTGAAAGTTCTGGCCAAAGGGCTTCCCGCTTCTCCTGGAGCAGCCTACGGGAAAGTGGTCTTTGATGCCGATGAGGCGGAACAGCTTGGTAACAACGGTGAAAAGGTTATTCTGGTTCGTCCCGAGACCACCCCTGATGATATCCATGGTGTGGTCGCGGCTCAGGGAATTCTCACCAGTCGTGGTGGTATGACCAGTCACGCTGCCGTCGTGGCCAGAGGAATGGGGAAACCCTGCGTGGCCGGCTGCGAAGCCATTAAGATTGACCTTGATAAACGTGAATTTGTGGTCAACGGTGTGGTGGTGAGGGATGGCGATTATATTACCATCGATGGGGGAACCGGTGAAGTCATCCTGGGTCAGGTCAAGACCATACCGCCTCTTCTCTCTGATGATTTCAGGATGTTACTCTCTTGGGCCGACAAGATCCGTAAACTCGGCGTACGGGCCAATGCTGACACGCCGGTAGACGCGCAGAAAGCGCTCGATTTTGGTGCCGAAGGTATTGGGCTTTGCCGGACCGAGCACATGTTCATGGCATTGGACCGTCTTCCCTGGGTGCAGAAGATGATCATGGCCCAGACCTTAGAGGAGAGAAAAGAAGCCCTAGCTCACATCGAGCCCATGCAGAAAGGTGACTTCAAGGATATTTTCCGCATTATGGCCGGGAAGCCGGTTACCATTCGTCTCATCGACCCACCGCTCCATGAGTTCCTGCCCAAACTCGAAGATCTTCTGGTAGAGGTGACCACGCTTCGTGTCAAAGGTGTCACCGGTCCGGAACTCGAGGAAAAGGAGAAACTGCTAAAAGTAGTTCGTAATCTCCATGAGGCGAACCCCATGCTGGGCCTGCGCGGTTGCCGTCTGGGAATCCTGTATCCGGAAATCGTGGAGATGCAGGTGCGGGCAATCATGGAAGCAGCCTGTGAGCTGGTTAAAGAAGGTGTACAGGTCATTCCGGAGATCATGATTCCACTTGTGGGTCACCGAAACGAAATCAAAGTTCTCAAAGAGAAGCTCGACGAAGTGGCTCAGCAAGTTATCAAGAACTATGGCGTGAATATTTCCTACAGTTTTGGCACCATGATTGAAGTGCCCCGAGCAGCGCTGGTAGCCGACCAGATCGCCGAAGACGCCGAGTTCTTCTCGTTTGGAACCAACGACCTCACTCAGATGACCTTTGGATACAGCCGAGATGATGCGGAAGGGAAATTCCTCTTCTTCTACGAAGAAAACGGTATTTTGCCGGAGGATCCCTTCCAGGTGCTTGATCAGGAAGGCGTGGGGCAGCTTATGCGGATGGGTGTGGAAAAAGGCCGCAAAACCCGTCCTAACCTCAAGTGTGGGATTTGTGGAGAACACGGTGGAGAGCCCAAATCGGTGAAGTTCTGCCATCAGGTTGGTTTAAACTATGTGAGTTGTTCTCCGTTCCGGGTGCCTTTAGCTCGACTTGCTGCGGCTCATGCCGTGATTGAAGAGGAATCGAAGAAGGACGAGAAGAAGTTCGACTTATAGTCACGATATGGGGCGGTCCCTGGGCCGCCCCCTTCCGGGTGATGGGTTGTGGAATTCACTGAGGTCAAAACGTTTTGGGAAGAACGGGAGAAAGTAACCCTTTTCCCCTTTGCCGTTTTGAGCACTCAGAGTCGGGGGAGAGAAAGACCTGAGAAAGAGTGCGAAATCCGGACCTGTTTCCAGCGTGACCGGGACCGCATTATTCATAGCAAAGCTTTCCGTCGCCTGAAACATAAAAGTCAGGTTTTTTTAAGTCCCGAGGGAGATCATTACCGAACTCGCCTCACCCATACTCTGGAGGTTTCCCAGATTGCTCGGACCATTGCTCGAGCCCTGCGCCTGAACGAGGATCTGGTAGAGGCGATTAGCCTGGGTCATGACCTGGGCCACACCCCCTTTGGGCATGCCGGAGAAGAAGCGCTGGATGAAGCCTACCACGGGGGATTTAAGCATAACGAGCAGAGCCTGCGGGTGGTGGAGGTCCTGGAGAACGAAGGGAAGGGGCTCAACCTGACCTGGGAAGTGCGAGATGGGATTTTGAAGCATTCCAAGACCCGTTCCATGAGCCTTCAGTGTGTTCCTGCTGAACTTCCCTCTACCCTGGAAGGACAGGTGGTTCGTTTTGCAGATATCATTGCCTACGTCAATCACGACATCGACGATGCACTCCGGAGCGGGATTATCGAAGAGGGCGAGCTTCCTCAGGAGGCCATAGCAGTTTTAGGAAAAACGCACCGTGAGCGAATTAACTGCATGGTGCAGGATATGGTTCGAGAAAGTTTTGGCCATCCCTGGGTGCGGATGAGCGATCCGGTACGTCAGGCTACGGAAACGCTCCGGGAATTTCTTTTTCGGCGAGTGTATTTTGGACCGGAACAGGGGGCGGAGCGGGAGAAAGCAAAGCTCCTAGTGAAATCTCTCTTTTCTTTTTTTGTGGAAAAACCTGCCGTTTTACGGCAGGAATACCGCACAGGATGGTGGGAAAGAGAGGAAGATTTGGGTAAAATAGTATGTGATTTCATATCCGGGATGACGGATCGTTATGCTCTATTCATGTTCCAGAAGTATTTTGTTCCTTCTCCCTGGCCTCAGAAAGGAAGAGGGAAAGAAATAGAAAACTGAGAAAGGAGGATTCAAAAATCATGAACTTAGCAATTTTTACCCCTATTGCCGGACTTATTGCCGTATTATTCGCATGGTCCCTGGTTCAAAAAATTAACCGTTTCAGTCCTGGTAATGAAAAGATGCAGGAGATTTCCCAGGCAATTCAGGAAGGTGCCATGGCTTTTCTCAAGCGGGAGTACACCTTCCTGGTTTTCTTTGTGATCGGCATGTTTGTGGTGCTTTTCTTTGCCCGTGGGCCGGTGGAGGCAATCTGTTTTGTGATCGGAGCCTTCTGCTCGGTTATGGCAGGGTTTGTGGGGATGCGGGTAGCAACCCGGAGTAACGCTCGCACCACTCAGGCTGCCACGGAAGGTTTAAACGCAGCACTGCGGGTAGCGTTTTCGGCCGGAACGGTCATGGGAATGTGTGTGGTGGGTTTTGGACTTCTGGGTCTTGGGATTCTCTACCTGATCATCAAGGATCCCACCGTGGTCAACGGATTTGCGCTGGGAGCCAGCTCTATCGCTCTCTTTGCTCGTGTCGGTGGTGGTATTTACACCAAAGCGGCCGATGTGGGTGCGGATCTGGTCGGTAAGGTCGAAGCCGGTATTCCCGAAGACGACCCCCGTAACCCGGCGGTGATTGCCGATAACGTCGGTGATAATGTGGGGGACGTGGCTGGTATGGGTGCAGACCTTTTCGAATCCTATGTTGGTTCCATCATCGCGGCCATGATTTTGGGCGTGGCCGTCTTTGGAATCGGTGGGGCGTTGTACCCGTTGATCCTGGCAGGAACCGGGGTTATTGCTTCCATCCTGGGAACTTTCTTCGTCCAGGCTAAAGATGAAAAGGGTCTGACGGCAGCCTTAAACCGGGGAACCTACATGAGCACAGTCTTTGTGATCGTTTTCAGTTTGGTGGCTTCGCTCCTCATTTTGAAAACGGTAGGTCCATTTGTGGCCACGGTGGCTGGTTTGATCGCCGGTATTGCTATAGGCTTGGCTTCGGAGTACTACACCGATAGCCACTTCAAGCCGGTGCAGACTCTGGCAGAAACAGCGCAAACCGGTCCGGCCACGGTAATCATCAACGGATTGGCCCTGGGAATGGAGAGTACCGTTTTGCCCCTCATTCTGGTGTGTGCGGCAATCCTCGTTGCCTACTGGGCAGCAGGGATGTACGGGATCGCCATTGCCGGAATTGGTATGCTCTCCATTACCGGTATTACCGTGGCCATCGATGCCTACGGACCGGTAGCGGACAATGCCGGTGGTATCGCCGAAATGGCCGGTTTAGACCCCAAGGTGCGTAAAATCACCGACTCTCTGGATGCGCTGGGCAATACGACTGCAGCCATCGGAAAGGGCTTTGCCATTGCTTCGGCTGCTTTAACTGCCATGGCACTCTTTGTGGCGTATTCCCAGACGGTCAAAATTCAGGCCATCGACCTTCTCCATCCTTACGCGGTGGTCGGTCTTTTCATTGGCGGGATGATGCCCTTCCTCTTCTGTTCCATTACCATGAAGGCGGTCGGTAGGGCAGCTTTCCGGATGGTCGAAGAGGTCCGTCGGCAGTTCCGGGAAATCAAGGGTCTTATGGAAGGGAAAGCCCGTCCTGACTATGCTCGCTGCGTGGATATCAGTACCCGGGGTGCCATTACTCAGATGATTCTTCCCGGACTTCTGGCGGTAATCATTCCGATTCTGGTGGGTGTGATTCTTGGTCCTGAGGCCCTGGGTGGTCTTCTGGGTGGAGCGATTGTCTCGGGGTTGCTTCTGGCTATCATGATGGCTAATGCCGGAGGAGCCTGGGATAACGCCAAGAAGTACATCGAGAGTGGAAAACTGGGTGGCAAAGGGACACCCACCCATGCCGCTGCAGTGGTGGGTGACACGGTCGGTGATCCTTTCAAGGATACCTCTGGACCGTCCTTGAACATCCTGATCAAACTCATGTCGATTGTGGCTCTGGTTTTTGCACCTCTTTTCATACGGTAACCGTCGCACTTCTTGAAAAACTACCCGGAAGTCTCTGGCTTCCGGGTTTATTTTTCATATTGTAGGTGTTGCCCTTTGTTCATCGGCGAAGAGTACCTTGAGGAAATCAAAAGCCGGATAGATCTTGTAGAGTTTATTGCCCGGTATGTTGACCTGAAACCTGCAGGGAGGAACTTTAAAGGTCTCTGTCCCTTCCACGAAGAAAAAACCCCGTCCTTTGTGGTTTCGCGGGAGAAAGGGATTTTCCACTGTTTTGGATGTGGGGTAGGGGGAAATATTTTTAACTTTGTGATGCGCATAGAAAACCTGACTTTCCCTGAGGCAGTGCTTTTTCTGGCAGAGAAGTGCGGGGTGGACATTCATGTTTCTCAGGCCAGGAAAGTCACTACCCATGCCCTGGAAGAAAGAGAACGGTTGTATCGTCTCAACGAAACTCTGAATCGCTACTATATGCACTGCCTCCGTAGTGGACAAGAAGAAGAGAGGCGTGCTCGGGAGTACCTCCTGGTGAAACGGGGAATTCAACCGGAGACCTGGGAACGTTTCGGGATCGGGTTTTCTCCATCTTCCGGAAAGACATCCATAGCTTTTCTTCTCAAAGAAGGATTTTCTGGACAGGAGATTCTCAAGGCGGGAGTGGGAGTAGTCACAAAAGCCGGAGAACTTCTGGATCGTTTTCGGGGTCGAATCACCTTTGCCTTTCATGATATTCAGGGAAGGATTGCCGGTTTTGCAGGGAGGGTCCTGGAGAAAGGTGAACCCAAGTACCTGAATGTTTCGGATACGCCGGTTTTTTCCAAAGGGCATTACCTGTATGGGCTTTTTGCTACCAGAGAACACCTGCAAAAAACTCGTGCCGCGGTGCTCGTTGAGGGGTACATGGATTTTCTGACTCTCTTTGAATACGGCATCAAGAACTGCGTAGCTTCCATGGGGACGGCACTCACCAGGGACCAGGCCGGTCTTCTCAAGCGATATGTGGATGAAGTTTTTATTTCCTATGACTCGGATCAGGCGGGACAAATGGCTACTTTACGGGGAATGACCATTCTTCAGGAAAAGGGTCTGACCGTGCGGATTGTACTTCTTCCTGCTCCCCATGACCCCGATTCCTTTTTGAGGAAAGAGGGGAAAGATAAATTTTGGGAAATTCTCCAAAAATCTCCCTCACTTTTTGAGTACCAACTGGAATTATTGGTGAAGAATTGTGGTTATAACTCTCTGGAATCAAAGGCAAAAATTATTCGGGGAATGTTTCCTTTTCTCGTCAGTATCAAAGACCCAATAGAGCGAGCTCTGAAGGTAGCTTCTCTGGCGCAAAAAATCCAGGTTGATGAATCCTTTGTGCAGCGGCTATTGAGCGAGGAAGGTACCTCAATAAAGCATGAATTTTTACCTCCACGGGAGAACAAAGAACACGGCACACTGAAAGCTGAAAAGATGTTGCTTCGGGTGATGATGGAAGAGAAGAAGTGGCGCGAAAGAATCAAAGAGGCACTCCAAAAAGAGTGTTTTTCGGAAGGAGAGCACCAGCGTATTTTTCAGGCCCTTTTGAACTTACCTGAGGAGGATGGCCTTTTGGTATCGAAACTGGTGGATATTTTTCCTGGTGAAGCCAATTTGCAATCTCTGGTTACCGAGATCGCTACTCGTGAGGATCTGCAGGGGGTGTGTCAGAACGACGAGGCTGTGGAGAGCCTGGTGCGCCGGGTGAGATTGGCGGCTCTGGAGCGAAAGATTTTAGCGTTGCGTCGGGAACTTTCTCGTGGGGAAGACCCTACCAAGTTGAGGGAGCTCAATAAACTTTATAGAGAACGGGAACGGTTGAGACGAATTGGATGAGGGGGCGAAATCAACATTGAGCACAAATGGTAAAAATCGATTGTCGGGTGGTATTTCTTCGCTGGTGGAGAGTGGAAAGCGGAAAGGTTATATTACCTTTAAGGAGCTGAATGACGTTCTGGGAGACGATGCGGTGAACGTCGATAAGCTCGACGACCTTTACAGCACCCTTTCCGAATTGGGTATCGAGGTCTCGGATGAGGAGATTTTTCGGGAAGAAGTACCCTCGTTAGAGACCGAAGATCTGCATTTTGAAGAGATTAAAGGCATTGGCGTCGATGACCCGGTCAAGATGTATTTGAAGGAAATCGGTCAGGTCTCTCTTTTGACCCCGGAAGAAGAGGTAGAACTGGCCAAAAAGATCGAAAAGGGCGACGCCGAAGCCAAGAAAAAACTCATCGAGGCGAATTTGCGCCTTGTGGTGAGTATCGCCAAGCGCTACGTGGGGCGGGGCATGCTCTTTCTGGACCTCATTCAGGAGGGAAACCTCGGTCTCATCCGGGCGGTGGAAAAATTCGACTACCGTAAGGGTTACAAATTCAGTACCTATGCGACCTGGTGGATCAGACAGGCTATCACCCGGGCTATTGCCGATCAGGCCCGGACCATCCGGATCCCGGTGCATATGGTGGAGACCATCAATAAGCTGGTGCGGACTTCTCGCCAGCTCACCCAGGAGCTGGGTAGAGAACCGAGCCCCGAAGAGATCGCCGAAAGAATGGGTATGACTGCGGAAAAAGTACGGGAAATTCTGAAAACCGCTCAGGAACCCCTTTCTCTGGAAACGCCGATAGGCGAAGAGGAAGACAGTCACCTGGGCGATTTCATTGAGGACACCGGAGTCCTTGCTCCACCTCAGGCGGCTTCATATTCTTTATTGAAGGAGCAACTGGATAACGTCCTGAACACCCTGACCGACCGGGAACGCCGGGTTCTGAAACTTCGCTTCGGCCTGGAAGATGGGAAACCCCATACCTTAGAAGAAGTAGGGCAGATTTTTGGGGTTACCAGAGAACGAATCCGCCAGATCGAAGCGAAAGCGCTGCGTAAACTCCGCCACCCTTCTCGAAGCAGAAAATTGCGCGACTATCTTGACGAAACAGAGTAGGTTTTTCTATAATTGGTAAGCGAGCGCTCCTCGGTAGCTCAATGGTGGAGCATCCGGCTGTTAACCGGAGGGTTGCAGGTTCGAGTCCTGCCCGGGGAGCCATCTTGGTGTCTGAGAGCGTATCTCAAATTCACATAAAGAAAATAGCCCTATTTGGGGTGGACGCCCATATAGGGCTATTTTTATGCTGTCCGGGGCAAGGATGGCCTTGTGGAGGACGGGGCTCAAGAGTTCCTGCTGTTGGTAGGGCTGGATGTGATCAGAGACATATCACCCGTTTTTCAACAACCTGTTAGGTGTCCCCGTAAAAAGAAAAAGCCCGGCACCTCAAAAGTAAATGCAGGGGCTTTGACCAGAGCTGCCCGGCCCGGATGATTAACTTAGCAAGAACGGAGACGGAGGCATTGCCCCGCCGTTGGCGATCCTGTAGCTTACATATTCACCCACATAAAGGTTGAATCCGGAGAGTGGTTTTCCGCTTGCCGCCTGATTCCAGGCATCTTTGGTAGTCTGATCCTCTGCCTGCCAGGCCGCTACCGCCGTGGTGAAGTAGTCTCTACTCTGAAGCTGATTAGCGGTTCTGGGGTTTCCGGGGATAGGATACTACCTGCTGTAGTTGATCCCCTTCCCCTTGGTATAGACCATCGTATCCGCATAGGCGAAGCTTTCGTCAATGGA
>Ga0308390_1000947_pt1 | contig 19728 bp, 9 predicted proteins | sample Hotspr2Sample149_FD_202358 | JGI IMG/M metagenome (GOLD analysis project Ga0308390, IMG submission 202358) | Hot spring phototrophic mat microbial communities from Mushroom Spring, Yellowstone National Park, Wyoming, United States - 20040719_149 ...
ATTTCCGCCAGACCGCGGGTCATCAGACCCGCTTTCGCGCTGTCACCCAGTTCCAGCCCATCACACACGCCCGCCGCGATGGCTATCACGTTTTTCAGCGCACCGCCCAGTTCCACCCCCACAATATCGTCACTGCGGTAAACCCGGAATACCGGTGCGAAAAACAACTGCTGTACCGCTTCGGCCACGTCTTCCCGGCCGCAGGCCGCCACCACGGATGCCGGCAGGTCCCGTCCCACCTCTTCGGCATGGCTGGGACCGCTCAGTGCCGCCACGGGGCCGCCCGGCGCGGCATCCTGAATCACCTCGCTCATCCGCATGAGCGTCCCGTGCTCGATGCCTTTCACCACGCTGATCCGGACCGTCCGGGCGGGAAAGGTCCAGCGTCCGGCCGCTTCACGCAATCCCTGGGACGGAACCGCGTAGACCACAAAATCGGGATCGGTCCACGGGTCATCCTCCAATTCCACCGGTTCCGGGAGGAGAACGCCGGGCAGCAGTCTGGGATCCTCCCGCCGGGCGCGCAGCACCTCCATCGCCGGACCGGACCGACGCCACAGCCGAACCTGATGCCCGTTCAGGACCAGCCGCCGGGCCAGCGCCAGTCCCCAGGCACCACCGCCTATCACCTGCACCTTACTCATTACCCGATTCCCGCCGGATGCGTGTTGCCCTCAACGCCGGGGCATCTGATCCGGCCCCACGCTGAAATTGATGGGGGTCAGTTTATTCAGCAGGGATCCCGCGAATCCATGAGAAAAGCCCAGCGCGAACAGATTGGTCATCTGATAATACAGGATGCCGCCCAGCAAACCGCCCAGGAAGGTAAACAGCATGAGCCACACATTCGGCAGATGAATCATGCCAAAAACAAAGGCGGAACACAGGCAGGCTTTCAACAGTTCGCTCCGGGAACGCTCGATGGGAAAGGACCGGGCAAAAAGGGTGGCAAAATAGGATGTGAAAATGAACTGCTGCACCCAGCCCCAGGTCACATATCCCGCCCATTGTCCGCCGATGGCCAGCGGATCGCTCAGCACGGCGAGACGTTCGCGGGCAACAGGTCCCCGGAGACTGAGAAAATGCCAGGATTTCAGGGCATCCCGGAAAGGCTCCAGCAACACCTGGAAGATCCCATTGAAGACGAGAATCATCACCAAGGCGCCCAGCAGGAATGCCGCGATGAACCGCAGGGCATTCCGAAAATTGTCCAGACGAACCATAAACGGTATCCCGACAAACAGCCAGAGCGCATCCAGCGCCAAGATCAGCACGATCAGAAAAGGAATTTTACCTCCGAAAGTCGGATACCAGCTGGCGTACCGCGCGTCAATCTCGCTGCTGAAGGTCACTGCCGCCGAGGCATACAGTGCGGTCATCATGGCGATGACGGTCAATACTTCACGCCAGTAGCGCAGCACCGCCGGCGGTTCCCCGTTACGGGGCAGATAGTAGGCCACCGGATCCCCCAGACCGCGGCACTCCCAGTAGAAGTAGCGCCAGCCCAAAGCGCGCCGGTGGGGCGGCACGAACACATTGCCTTCCCAGTAATAATGCACCAGAGGCGAGAGGACGAAAGCCCACAGGATGGTTGGAATACCCAGCACCAGGCGAAACCGCCACATGATGGGACCGTCAAGCCAGTAGTCACACCACACTACAGCCATCATGAGCGCGAAGACCGCCCAGGCTTCCAGAAAATTCCAGCGCCGCAGTACGCGCAAACGGTCTTCAGTTACCCGGTCCGTCCAGGCAATGAACCCACTGTCCCGGTCCAGTCGGATCTCCCGGAAGCAACGGATGATATCGTTAACCCAGCCCACGGCGTAAACCTCCCGGTACCTCGACCTTCAAATCACGCGGGCGGAGAACCGTCGACCGCGGCACTCCGCCCGCGAAGGGATTTTCAGAGGAAAGAATATCCCCTCAGCAGGGCAGTTCCCAACCCTTCCGATACTCCTTCGTCAGCAACTGGTTCAAAGCCGTGTTGCTGGTGATTTTGCCGTTCACGCAATCGTACGTGACCGGTTCACCCGCTTTCAGGGCGATGTTGCCGAAATTGGCCATCTCGGTGAGCGGACCGGCATAGGAGAAATCGGACACCGCCTTCTTTCCGGCGAAAATACAGTCGATCCAGTGCAGGTAGGGATTGCCGCGGGGGATGCGCTCCAGTGTTTGTGGCGGCGGCGTGTAATCCTTCATCCGGGCCGCGGGCAACAGCCGCGCGTCACCCCCGTACTCACCGGCCGTGGCGACACCATCGGTACCGATGAACAGGGAGCCGTTGTCTCCCTCACCGAGTTTTTCATCCCCAGGAATCCCTTCCGGACGCGGCGGTTGTAGGCCGCCATCGTACCAGAACACGGTCACGGGATCCATGGGGCCGCCGTCGGTCTGCCGGGCGGGGAAGGTGTACTTGATAATGGATTTCAGGGGATAGGTCTGCGCGGTCATGCCTTCCTGAGTCACCACTTCCACGGTGAACGATTCCGCGCGGCTCAGGCCGAGCGACCAGTTGGCTGGATCCATGATATGGCAGGCCATGTCGCCGATAGCCCCGCAGCCGAAATCCCACCAGCCGCGCCAGTTGAAGGGTGCGTACTTGCTGTTGTAGGGACGGAACGGTGCGGTACCGATCCACAGGTCCCAGTCCATGGTTTCGGGAACCGGTTCTTCCGGGAGCGGCTCGGCGATGCCCTGGGGCCAGATGGGACGATTGGTCCAGATATGGGCTTCTTTGACCTTGCCGATCGCGCCGGACCAGATCATTTCACACAACTCCCGGACACCATCACCGCAGTGGCCCTGATTGCCCATCATGGTGATTACGCCTGTTTCAGCGGCCACTTTCCGCAGCAGCCGGGCTTCGGCGATTGTGTGGGTGAGGGGTTTCTGCACGTACACGTGTTTGCCCATGTTCATGGCCATATAGGCTGCCGGGGCATGGGTATGATCGGGGGTGGAGATGGTGCAGGCGTCGATCTGATCCCCCATCTCCTCCAGCATCTTCCGGTAATCCTTGTATTGTCTGGCGTTTTTGAGACGGTAAAAGGCTTCCTCGCAGCGTTTCCAGTCCGGATCCGCCAGCGCGACGATTTCCACCCGTTTACGGTCCCGGGCGCAACTCATCACATCTTCCAGTCCTTTTCCGCCCGCGCCGATTCCGGCGACACGCAGTTTCTCGTTGGGGGAAAGTTTCCGGGGCACGACCTGGGCGGCATTTACCCGGAAAGCGGTCACCACGGCTGTGGTCGTGGCGCAGGCCAGAAAGGCCCGGCGGGTCAGGGTATGGTCCATAAGGCATTTCCTTTCTCTTCCCCCGGAAGCGGGGCTGTTGGAACCGGAAATCAGATACACTTTACCATTTCTTCGGACCACATTACAGGCGATTCCGTTTCACGCATGGCAGCGAGTCGCGACTGGAACGGCCGCAATGCGGGTACCCCAAGTGCGACCGTGCGCCCGGGTCCAAACGTCTCGCGTTCGGTTGATACCCAGTCTGAAATCGCTGCCTGCGCCGGTTCAGACCCCAACGCCCGTCTACAGCAGGGCGCCCCGTGACAAACCATACCAGATCGGAACCGTTACGCCCGGGCTGCCGCGTACCAACCCCAAAGACCTGAATGATCGGCCCCCGATAAGTCTTCAACGAAGTCTTCTGTCACACAGGTATTTTGAACCTGCGGGCTTGCGCCGGCTGTTTCGTTCACAGGGGTAGAACAAAACGTAGTAAAATGTTAAAGTTCCGGATGGAACGGAATGGGAGTCGTGTCGTCAACTGGGAGCGCAATGGATGATCAAAACAAGAATCTTTCTGCTGTTGGTGCTGGGATACACCGCCGCGATAGGCACGGCCATGGGTGATCCAGTGACTTTTACGGGATTGCTGCAGGAACTGACCAGCCTGGAACGGCTGGCCATGACGCCCCAGCCGGCCTACATCACCCGTCAGGCGTCCAGTTATGACCGACGTTCGACAGATCCCGCTGTACCCACCGAAGAGAACTGGTTCGCCAACGGCGACCGGAACCAGGTCCTTCGTGTGGAAGAAACGCCGCTGGGCACCGAGCATGTCCTTCTGGATGTGGACGGTCCGGGGGCCATCGTCCGGATCTGGTCCGCAAATCCAAATGACGGGGGGATCGTGCGGATCTACCTCGACCACCAGTCTGAACCCCTGTTTGAGATGCCTCTTCAGGTCATGCTGGGCGGTGGCACCAAACCTTTTCTGGATCCCATCGCACATACCCGGTCCAGCGGATGGAACAGTTACCTGCCCATCCCCTACGCGAAACACTGCAAAATCACGGTTTCCAGACCGGATATCTACTACCACATCAATTACCGGACGTATGCCGCCGGCACGGACGTGGAAACCTTGACTCCGGCGGTGCTCGAGGCGGCCATGCCGGCCGTGCGCGCGGCGGCCACCGCGCTGGCCAAGCCCTGGAAACTGGGGGCCGCCTCTCCGGGAGCGCTGGAGGAAATTCCATACACGGCAACCCTGGCGCCGGGAGCCAGTGAATCCCTGGAACTGGACGGACCCGCGGCCATCCGGGAAATCACCTGTTTCGCGGAGGCCCTGGACAAAGAAAAAGCCCTGCGGGGTATCCTGCTGGAGATCGCTTTCGACGGTCTGCCGCCGATGGTAGTCACACCCCTGGGCGATTTCTTCGGCACGGCGCCGGGTCCCAACCCTTACCAGTCCCTGTGTTCTGGCGTTCTGGACAGCCACACACTGTACAGCCGGTGGGTAATGCCTTTTCAGCGATCCGCCGTAGTGCGGGTAACCAACCACACCGACGCGGAGGTCACCCTGAGCGGCACGGTGAAGACAGGCCACTGGACATGGGATGACCGCTCCCTCTACTTCCATGCCGGTTACCGGGCCGCGCGGGATCTGCCCACCCGGCCATTCCGGGACTGGAATTACCTGACGGTTGACGGGGGACCGGGGCGCTTCGTGGGGGTGATGCTGCACGTCACCAATCCGTCGCAGAAATGGTGGGGAGAAGGGGATGAAAAAATCTACGTGGACGGTGAATCGTTCCCCAGTCACTTCGGTACCGGCAGTGAGGACTACTTCGGGTACGCGTGGTGCAGTCCGGCGCTCTTTACCCACGCCTATCACAACCAGCCTCGCTGTGACGGGCCGGGCAATTACGGTCACACCTGCGTCAGCCGGTTCCATATCATTGACGACATTCCCTGGAACACCGCTTTCCGGTTCGACATGGAACTGTGGCATTCCGACGACGTGCTGATCAGCCAATCTGTCACGCCATTCTGGTACGCCACATCAACCACTAAAGTTACGCTTGAAGGAATTACTCCCGAACTGCTCACGGTTCCCCCTGTGGAGCCTATTTCAGGCGTCGCGGGAGCCACGGAAGGTGAATTCATGCGGGTTATTGAGGTTACTGACGGCACGGTACAGCGCCAGTCGGGGCCCTGGGACTGGAGCCGGGGAGAACAGATGTGGTGGGTGGAACCGACCCGGGGCGCTACCCTGAAACTGGGATTCCAGGTGCCGGAAGCAGGACGCTACACCGTCTTCGGACGGTTCACCAAAGGTCCTGATTACGGCGGTCACGCCCTGAAAATCAACGGCGTGGAGGCACTGAAACACACTGATTTCTACAGCACAGATGTGGAAGTGACGGATGAAATCAACCTGGGCGAATTCGATCTGCAGCAGGGCGAGAATGTGCTGGAAGTGAGCTGCGGCCGGAAAAACGTCAAAGCACTGCCCGCCAACATGTTCGGACTGGATTATATCCGGCTCGAACGGCGCTAATTTTACCCCAACCTGCAAGGAAAATGCTGATGACATCAGAAACCATGCGATGCCTGCGGCAGGCATGCCAGATTTGCGTATGTGCCCTGCTGCTGGCGGCGGCCGGATGCGGCTGCGGCGCTCCGTCACGGAAAGTCTCCGAAATCGCCGCGGAAAAAACCATCGAGGCGGCCGCCAAAGCCCATGGACAGAGCGTCAAGGTGGACCTGAACAGCGGTGGAGAGGGTGAGTCCCGTGTTACGGTCACGGAAGCAGATGGTTCCACAACGGTAACCACAACTACCAGGGAAAACCAGACGGAAATGGTGGCAGAGGGGACCGGCGGACGTCAGGCCATGCGGATCGGTGAAAAGGTCGCGATCCCGGATACTTTCCCGAAAGATATCCCGCTTCCGCCGGATCTGGTGCCCAAAGCAACCATCCATGATGAAAGCGGCGGCGATACCGCGTGGACCATTCAGGGGACCCTTTCGGCCACGCTGGGTGATGTCCGGACGTTTTACGCGGAACGGTTGCCGAAGGCCGGATGGACCCCGCTGACCTCGCTGGACACGTCAGAACTGCTTTCCCTGACCTACGAGAAGGATGACCGTGTCCTGTCCATCATGGCCGGCCCCGAGGGCAACGGTGTATCACTCTCCGTGGCGGTATCGGCCCGTTGAATCCTTTATGCACCGCGTCACTGGGACTCCACCCGGGCGCGGAGTTTAACGCTCGAAGCCCCGGATTGGGGCGTAAAGCGGATGCCCCGTCTGCTGTCCACGATTTCCACGGTTTCGGCGTCGTCGGTTTCCACGCTGCTGACAAGCAGGTTCTCCGGAAGACGCATCCGCAGGACAACCGCCTCTGGCGCAGTCCGGAGGGGCGGGGTCACGGACGCATCAAGATACCCCCTATCCAGATGTGAGACAATGGTATAACTTACCACCCCGAAGCGGGTCGGCAGGTTTCTCACGACCACTTTTCTGCCGGACTCCAGCCAACTGGATGGGATGAAAGGAGCCAGCCAAAGTTCACGGTCCCGCTCCTGGGCCAGCATCAGACGGACCTGGTGAAGAAAATACCCGGTCTCGTGGGTCTTGTTGTAGGCCCCCGCGACGAAATGCTCCCAGATGGACAGGTCCTCCGGATTGAGCAGAGCGGCCAGTTCATTGAAAAAGGAGCGCAGGAGTGGTTTTTCATCGTCCCGCAGGGCATGAAACTCAACGGTCCGGGCATAGTAGGGCTGCACCTTGGCAAAACCGCCCAGATTGAACCAGCCCGCCCGGTTGGCGGCTTCATCAGTAAATTGAAACCATCCCGGCCGGAGAAACTGAACGTCCTCCATGTGCTGGATGATCCAGTCGGCGCGGGGATCGGCAGGCGAAAGGATCCCCATGGGGACCAGGTGGTGACAGCCCAGTTCCACGTCGTAACACCAACTGCGGCCCGCATCCTCGCCGCCATACAGATATTCAATCGGAAGTGGCGCCAGCAACTGGCAGGGATAATACGGAACCCACGCGCCATTTTCCAGCCGGACCACAGGCGTCCTGCTACGGGCAAAATCATAGGCCCGCAGGATATCCTGCCGGAAGGATTCGGCATCGGCGGTAATTTCCTCTGCGCCCGGGTATCCGATGGCGGCCAGGGCCCTGCCGGCATCCCGCAGTCCCGCGCAATAGTTGCCATTCAGGTAAAAGTAATAGGCAAACACATTCCAGTCTGCCAGCACCCCCGGCGGCATCAGGCCATACTCGGGCACCCGGTTTCCTGAGGCATCCGACCTCATGGTTTTTCGGCGTTCAGCCATCACCCAGCGGCAGACCCGGTTCACTTCGTCCGCGTGGGCTGAGAGCCAGGAACGGTCATCCGACAGCAGCACGTATTCCCCAAGGGTCCACAAATGCCAGCCGGTGCCCAGGACAGTGTAACCGGTCGTCAGAAATCCCCGGTCGTTATAACGCTCGATGAAATATTCCAGACCCTGGCGGGCGAAGTCTTCCTGCCCCATGTGCATCATTCCCCGAATCACGGAATGAGCCTCGCTTTCCAGGGGGCCATAGGCCATGCTGGCGATCCACGGCGCAACTGTGCGGCCGCTATCGTTGCGCGCGGCAATATAACAGTGCGCGATGGAAGCCGGAACCAACCGGTTCAGCATCGGATCCGGAAGATCGAACCTGGCGCCGCCGGAAAGCAGGTCGTCCCAGTACTTCCGGGTATCCTGCAGCAGCGCGTCAGCCGCGTCGAGATCCGGAATCATGGCTGGCTCAGCCCCTTCCCACGCCGGGAAAAACACGGCCAGCCGGGCCTGAGCCCGGGCGGATACCCTGACCGTCTCCCGGTTCGTTTCCAGCGTAAGATTTTCCGGGTCGGCCACCACGCCCGCAATCAACCGGTCCCCGTGGTAAACCAGCAATACGCGGTTATCTCTGTCGCGGGTGATGGTAATGGGTTCCGAAGATCGGGAGGAAAAATTCAGCGCCATGCGCGCGACTGTTTCCGGTTCCGGTTTGAGCGTGAATACCGATACGCCCATGACCCGGCCCCGCCACCATAGCGGCCGGTCGGCATCAGCGGGAGCGTAGGGCGCGACAAAGACACGGTTTTCTGCTCTATATCGGATGCCGCCCCGTTCAATGTGCAGGATGGGATACCACTGCCCGCCGTCAAGGTTTCGGCGGAGCAGACCAGCATCCTCTTCTTCCAGTTGCACTTCCATGCGACAGGCCTGTTCCCGGAGAATCCCCTCAATGTGGTTGTACACCGTGGGATCATCCTCGAAAGAAATATCGCCTTTCCGTGAGACCACCAACTTCCGGTTGTCGCAGGCCAGGGACAGCATGGTAGGCGCGGTGACCAGTCCGGGGAGAGCCGTTTTGGACATGGCCTGTTCCCAGGTCTGTTCCGGAAGTTCGCGGACCCGGTCCAGAATAGTCTTTCCGTTTTTCACCTGTTCCCGCGCGTCCGCGATGGCGGGAACCGGCCCGGAAGCCTCCGCAACCAGCAGCCCGGCATGCGGCACGTATACCGGACCTCGTTCCAGCACGTCCCGAACGGCCACGCCGAACGCGTCCTGCGGCAGACGGAACCGGAGCACCGTCTGCTCCACCTGCTGCCACGACGCGGGAACCGCGTGGATAATCCGAAGTTCCATTGGTTCTCCCAGCCGCCAGGTTCGATGGGGCTCCGGTGAATCCGCCAGCGCCCCATTGTAAACCTCTACCGTCCCGGACGCATTCGGATCCGCTGTCTCCGCCACGACGCGCAGAACGGCTTCCGCATATCGGCAGCGGGAAAACGCGCGGATCTGCTTCAGGGACACCGCGCCGGCAGTTGACGGAAAAATAAAGCGGACCTTGAGGGTTCCGTACAGATGACTTTCCGGAATCGCGACCCTGTCAGGGTAAAACCACCAGGATTGACCCGCGCGTTCGGTCTCTCCCTGCAGCGGATTCCAGGTGCCCTGCCAGCGGGATCCCCCTTCCGGCATGTGCCAGTACTCCACGACTGCATCCGCGGGCGGAACCGTACCGTCCGGAAAAACCAGTTCCAGCCGGCTCAGCCAACGCCGTTCCAGCCATTCAAGTCCCACACAGGACTGGCCGTCCGGAAATACCGGCACATGAATCAGGCCATCGGGATCCACATTAACAGGCTGTTCGGGATACAGGTCTTCCTGGGACATGGTTTCCAGACGAGTCGCGCGGGTTCCTTCCTTCCGCGCCGGGTCCCAGGCCAGCAGCCGGGCAAAAGGCGCGATATCCACCGGGGAGTCGGATACCTGCTTCACAGACGCAGGATCCCCTTCCAGACGAACCGCGGCCCAGTTGGCCATGTCACAGGTAATCCCATCACCCGCATCCCCGACTTCCAGACGGAGTTCCCGCGCGCCTTCCACAGATACCCGCACCGGAATCGGCTCGTCTCCCTCCCGCAGGACACCGCTGTCAAAAACCTTTTTCCCGTCCACCAGCACGGACATAATGACGGTCCCGGTACCTGTTCCACCCTGCCACTGCACACCCGCTTCTGCCTCGAACAGCCGGTAAGCTCCATCCAGTGCCAGCACCGTCACGGCAGACGCATGCACTCCCAGCCCGGATTCATACGCTTTTGAGCCGATCCGCAGCCGCATCGGCTGGGTGCCGGGGGCGTAGGCCGCGGTGTCCAGCCCTGCCTGACCCCAGCCCTGCTGGTGCGATACCGCCAGAGCAAACAGCGCGCGACCAGTGGTCACCGTCCCGGCAGACTCCGCCCGCGCACCAACCGCCCAACACGCGAAACAGAAAACCAGAACCGCACACCCTTCCATACCGAACCCAAAATAGCGTTTCATAGACAGGCACCTCACGTCTCAGGGGGTAACAGGTGCGGGCTCCCCGGATGCAGGAGATAAAACTCCTGTCTTGCGGGACGCCTCCCACCGGTGATAGGCCAGAATCAGCCGCGCGCTCATACCATAGGATGCCGCTCCACCTTTGACCCGGTTGACTTTCAGATAGGCATCATTGATCCGGTGCTGAACCCGGCTGACCCGTCCGGCAAAACGGTTGTAAAACGCGGCCGCGTCCTGCAGATCCCGTTTGATCCCCGGAAGCCGTTTTTCGGCCAGCATCCGGGCGGTATCCGGATCCACCCGGTTCAACAGCCCCAGAATCTGCTGCTGGGCCATAAGCCAGCCTGAATACCGGGCATACGCCGATCGGGACCGGATGCACGCCAGGAACCCGAAAAAATTGGCCTCATCTTCGCTGGTAATCCCACGCTGATGGGCCTTTTCGTGGGCGATCGTATGTGCGAGGTGACACGGCGGCACCAGCGGATTGTAATTGGCTTCGCCGGTATACGGCGCGTAAACCCCGGAAATCAGGGTGTAACTCATGGCCCGCGCGAAGTATACCGGCTTGGCTCTCGCCCGGGAATGACCGAACGACGGATGCAGCCCCAATTCCCGGCAGACGTCACGGTACGCCACCTCGAGACTGGCATCCAGGGCGGCCCAGCCCTCCGGCGGCATGCTCGGCGAACCGGGATCTTCCACCCCCATCGCATCAAGAAACGCGCGGTTGGTTTCTTCGACCAGTTGCGCCGAGAAAGTCCGGAGTTCTTCCAGGGCCGCGGTTTCAGGCTCCGGTAACCGGTCAAAAGATTCCCAGCCCTGGCGCGCGATGAATCCTGTCCGGCTGTAATTGAATCCCCAGGTCACGTAGAACACGCCTACTGCCGCCGCAACAAGCATGATCAGGCGGGTGACGAAACACCCCAAAGCATTCCGGAAACGCCGACGGCGCAGCAATACCTGAACCATACCCCGCAGGAACCAGTACAGCGGCACGGCAAAGAACAGAATCACCACCCACTCGGCGATCGAAAAAGGCACGACAGACGTCAGCCGGGTAAGTCCCAGCGCAATATAAAAACCTGCCCGTTCCGTAAACCATCGCTCGACAACATCCGGATAGACAGTCCCTGCCCGGGCCGCCAGAAAACACACCAGCGCGAACAGCGCCAGAATCAGCGTCGGCACTGGCCGCATGGGGCGGTCCGCTGGATATGATCTGTCCGATGATGACGGGGAAGAACGTCCTGCCGAAGGGAGGGAAGCATGGAAATCCCCAGATTCCGGAATGTCCTTTCTTTCCGGAACCACAGTGTCATGCGTGATTTCTTCAGCACTCAACCCGCCGTCCCTCCTGAGCGTTAATGCTCCTTCCCGGGCACCGCCCACAAGGACAGTCCGAATATCTCCAGCCGCGCGTCATAGGGGCCAGGAATCTCCCAACCCAGGTTAAACGAAGTAACCCGAAGCGTCTCCGGCCGGGCTGCCTGGAGACCGCCCTGTTCCTGAATCGTTTGGAGCGCTTCCCGTAAGAGCGGGACCAGATCCACTTCCCTTTCCCGGGGAGCACCGTCACCGGTCGAGCCGGTCCAGAACCGATCCCCCGCCACCGTACAGATATATTTCCGGCTCGCCCCGGGAAAGCCGGCATCCATCGCACAATAGGTCGGAGGAACCGCATAACGCGCGTCAAACAGCGGTATACCAAGCCAGAACATGTCCCGGCTGCCATCCGCCAATTCAACCGACCCGGTCCAGTAGGCCGAAGCCTGAGCAGTGTGCAGTGATGGGTCCAGACGGGACACCAGCGCGGGATCAGCCCGGACACCATCTACCCGAAACCGCAACCGAAAAATCAATTGGGCAAGCTCTTTCACCGGCGGCGCGTCCAGCGATGCTCGATCAGCAGATGAGGCCAAAGTTCTGCAGATTGCCGCAATCTGCCCGCGAATTCCCGGGCTCCCAGACACGCCAGAATAAGGGTGGTACCATCCTTGTCCCGACAGATCGTCACTTCCCGGGTTTCCGACCGGGCGGTCCAGATGTTTGCGGCACCACTCCGAGGCATGACACCTGGCTGCAGAAGCATGGTCCCGTGCCACTGGGCCAGCCGCCAGACAGGCGGTTCAACTGCTGACACCCCTTCGGGAATCAGATTCCCCAACTCATTCGGCTGGTCCCAGGGCCGGCAGGATGAAACCCGAAAACCCTGGCTGAACGCCGGATCGGCAAACAGTTCCCGACCATTCCCCAAGCCCGGGCACGGCGTTATGGGACACGACGGAAACAGTCCGGATCCGTCTCCAGCCGCCCAGGCCGCCGCAACCGCCGCAGACAGCATCCACAAGTTCAGGATAAATCGGCCAATAGAAATGTTCATTCTTTCCAGGGGGACGCAAAGGCATAGGTGCCGGATCCGGCTTCACACCGGACATAGCCATCCGTCTGTTCCACTGCCGTAATACCCGGAACCTGATCCAGAGGTTTGCCGCCCTCGGTTACTACGCCGTCACCCCTGACGGGAATGTACACCACCGCCCGGGCCCCTGCCGGCACGGTCACTTCCCACTGGAACTGGCCGCCCATCTTTTTCCAGGCGCTTGCGATGCGGCCGGTCGGGGCTTCATGCCACGCCTTGACCCAGTCCAGACCAGACACAGGAACAGGCCGCATGATAATCCGGTGGAATCCGGGATCCTGCGGGTCCGGCGCGATGCCGGCCAGGTGCTCGTAGAACCAGATGATCAGGTCACCAACCAGCATTACATGGTTGTGGGAGTTCATGGCGGGATCGGCGGTATCGCCGTTCCACAACTCCCAGATGGTTGTGGCATTCTTGCGGACCATGTAACCCCAACTGGGATAGGTGTCCTGGGTGGTGATGGTCCACCCGAGGTCCGCCCGACCGAAACGGGTCAGCGTGCGCATCAGCCACTGCCCGCCAATCAGGCCCGTGCCGATATGGTGGTTACACTCGCCGGTAATTTTGCCGACAAGGTGATTGAATATCGGTTCCCGCCGGGATTCGGGAGCAATGTCGAACGCCAGCGGCAGCACCTGTGAGGTTTGCGAACCGTTGCCGTACCAACCGTGTTCCTCATTCCACAGGGCTTTGTTGAAAGCGTCCGTCATTTCAGTTGCCAGGGATTCAAAAGCCTGCCGGTCATCATCCCGTCCGAGCAGACTGGCATATTTCGCCATCAGCCGGAGGTCGTAGATAAAATAGGCTGTCCCCAGCAATTCAGGCGGCGTTTTCCGGTTGGGATCTTTGGAATGAATCAACTCAGGTGACTCCGGCGGCACGCACCAGTCGCCGTAGGAATCTTTGGGTAGCAGTCCATCCCTGATATAGGTGCGCATGTGGCTGATCCACTGTTTCATGCCGTCATAATGGGTCTCGAATACGCGAGCATCCCCGTACTGGGTGTACACCATATCGGGCGCAATAATAAACGTGCTGGGCCACGTCACATTGTCGTTATAAAGTGGCCAGTAGGACGGGCACACATCCGACACACTGCCGTCCTCCCGCTGGGCATCATCCATATCCGCCACCCATTTCGCGTAGAGGGCGGCCACGTCAAACAGATAACTTTCGCCTTTGCATTCCGCCGACCGGTCACCCAGCCAACCCTGGCGTTCATCCCGCTGGGGACAGTCTGTGGGTATACTGCGGTAATTGCCCCGCACCCCCCAGGTGACATTTCTGTATATCTGGTTGACGAGCGGATGGGAACATTCAAACCCGCCTGCAAGCCGCAGGTCATCATGAACCACCCGGCCTTCCAGGAAATCCAGCCCCGGTTTTTCGGGCAGGCCAGTGACCTCCACGTAGCGGAAGCCGTGATAGGTGAAACGGGGTTCCCAGATCTCCACGCCGCCGCCTTTAAGCGTGTATATGTCCGTCACTTTGGCATCCCGGATATTGGCCAGATAGAGCGTCCCGTCTTCCTTCAGCACTTCGGCATGCCGCAGTTTGACGCGGGTTCCCGCGGGACCGCTGACCCGGATCCGGCACCAGCCCACCATATTCTGTCCCATATCGAAAATATACATGCCAGGCTTCGGTTCCGAAACGGAGATCGGTTTCAGGGTCTGGGTGACGCGGATCGGCTCACTGGGTTGCCGCCGCAGTACCCCGCCGGGCGCGTCTACAAGACGGGCTGCCTGCCATGCGTGATCGTCAAAGCCCGGTTCGTTCCAGCCGGGCATTTCCAGCCGGGCATCGTATTCTTCGCCGTCGTATTCATTATTGGCCTGGATTGGTCCCTCGGTCGTCAGTTTCCAGGTCTCGTCACTGACCACCAGGTCGCTCTTGCCATTGGCGTACTCCAGCCGCAACTGAAACAGCAGTTTGGGATATCCGTAGGTGCGGGTAAAGGTCGGGGAGTTGACCCGCGGAGCATAGAACCGGCCATTACCCAGCCAGACGCCCGCGGCATTGACACCGGTCTGTATCATATTGGTCACATCGAACGTCTGGTAATACACCCGCTTGTTGTATTCGCTCAGGGCTGGATCCAGCACGTGGTCACCGACTTTTTTCCCATTAAGGTAGAACTCAAACAGGCCGAGACCACACACATACGCTGTGGCTCGACGGATCTCGCCCCCCGTTTCGAACTCCTTGCGCAGCATCCGGGCTGGCAGCCGCCGGGTATCCGGAAAAGCAGGCGCGCCCCAGGGTTGCGTGTCCCACGATCCAAGTTCACGCGCGGGAGCACTGCCGTTCACCGTTTCGGCCGTGGCCCAGTCAGCGCCGCCCTCGCCCTGTACCGTCTGCCAGGTACTGTCTGATACCACTTCCACCGCGCTGCCGTCCTCAAACTGTACCCGGATCGCCACGAGCACCCCCGCGGGATTGGGGTTGTCCCCCGCATTTTCAGCAACCCCGGTAACAACATTCACCCCTGGTTTCAGCAGACCGGCAATATCCGCTACACTCAGAGCCTTGAACGTATCCGCGCGACCGGCTTGATTTCCGTTGACCAGCAGGGTCGCGGCATTGTCCGCCGTAAAAGCAGCCTGTGCTTCGCGGATGTTCCGGTCCGCTGGAAGATTGAAGGTCACACGAAACGCGCACTTGCCGGGAACCACTCCGCCACTCTGCACGGCTTCTCCGTGCCAGATCCACTTCGCTTTCTCCAGCAGACTTTGCAGCGCGTGGGATCCTGTATGCCCATCTTCATCCAGCCCGATCCATTTGGCTTTCCAGTCTTCCGGCTGAAGCAAACCCATGGTCCAACAGGCCGGTTGACTCCAGGCGGACACCTCATTTTTCTCGTTCCACACCTGTACCTTCCACCAGCAGACCTGTTCTGAAGTCAGCGGCGTGCCTTCATACGGAATCTGCGCGGTCCGATCGGACATAACTTTTCCGGAATCCCACAAGTTACCCTCATCTTTCTGGAGCAAGGCGGGATCCGAAGCCACCAGAATCCGGTAGGCCGACTGAGCCGCTCCCCGTTCCTGCCCGGTCACCACCCAACTGAGGCGGGGCGCGGTGGTATCCACCCCCATGGGATTCACCCGGTATTCGCACCGAAGGCCGTCCACGTTGAGGGGAGCAGCCGCGGCGGACATGACTGTCAGCACTCCGCTCGCGATCAGAACCCCTGCCGTAAGCAATCTTACCTGTTTCATGATCTTATCTCCCTCAAGCAGCCGTTCCGGCCCTTTCACATTCTGTGTTCCGGACCGCGATACCCACGACACACATCCCGTTAATCATGGCCGCAAACTCCCCCTCCAGTCAATCTCCCCGAACAAAAGGCTCGGGTGCTTTTCCGGTCTGTCCTCCCAGCGGGTACAATCCGTACAATAGGGGTATGCTGGGTCAGCAGTCAGATTTCAGGCATTGGCCGCAGGGGTTCATCCGGCTGGGGAGTGCGCTCCTGCTGGGCGTGATCGCGGTGCTATCGGGTAAGTCCGCCGCCTGCGGAACTCTCGAACGGTATGGGTCATGGCAATTCCGTGAACCTGTGGGCACGCCCGTGGCCGAACCTCTGGTGCTGCTTGATGTGCCTGCGAAAACCCTCCCGGAGATCGCACCGGCCCTGGCTGCCCGGGGAGCGCGGGGAATCATCTGCTTTGCCGGAGAGCCTTTGCCTGCAACTGCCGGCGACCGCATGTTCCTGCGTACCGTCCGGGACCGGCTCGCCACCCTCGGACTGAATCATTTGTTTTTTCGGACTGCTCCGCTGCAAACAGCGGAAACCGGCTTAAGAGCGCTGGATCGTTTCACGGAAGAGATCGACAGCCTGGCCCGGACAGCGAAATGGTGCGGCGCGAAAGGGCTTTGGCTGGACCTGCCGGTCACCGAATCCATCTTTCTCCTAGACCACCCCATTCCCGAAACCGAACTGGTCCGGGCTGGACGCCGGATCTATGCCGCCGCCGCACGCCGGTTTCCCGACGCGGAACTGCTGGTGTACGGAGGGCCCGAATCCGCACCGGGGCCCCGCTGGCGGGCCATGCTTGAGGGATTGGTCGAAGGCGCGGGCGTGGCCGACACACCCCGGATCACGGTAATCCGAACGTTGAACCGTGCCCCCGCCACCTTCGAGGAAATCACCACAGCGGCCGGGAGTGTCGCCCGCATGGCGGCCGGAACGTTCGTGCTCTCCAACCGGGAACGATGGGAACGTCTCGGTGGAACAGCCCTACTGCTTGACGCGGCGGCCTACGCCGGGCTGGACGGAGAACAGGATGCGGCCGCAAAAGCCTTCCGGATCGCCCGGGATTTGGCTCTGGCCGTTTCGGACCGGTGGACCGTGTTTCAGCCCGAGAACCGGACTGGCAACGTTCCGGAAGAGGGACCGGCATTGCGGCTGGTCTCGCCGCTGCGAGGACTGAACCGGCTGGGAACCCTGGAAAATGATCTCCGGGCCCCGGATCAGATCATCCGCGCCTTTGAACATGATGGGCATCTGGCCCTGCTGTTTCCGGATGGGCTGCCAGCGGCGCTGGAAGTTTCCGGAAACTACCGGATATGCGCATCGGTTTCCCTGGCAGAGGGGACCCGAACCTTTCATCTGGCCCGGAACGGCAAAGTAGTGATTCCCCCCTGCTCCGGTCCTCAACTGATCACCGGCCTCCCTGGCGGTACGGACCTGGCCGGAGCAGGATGGTCCTGGGCCGTGGATCCTCCGCTGGAGGCCGGACCGCGCCGTCTGAATTTCATGGTATCCTGGACCAACCGGACCGGCCTGATCCGCCAGGGAGATCTGGTGGCAATTGCGGCACCTCGATGGTCCCTGGGCGCCGCAACCATGCCGTTCCATGCCGCTCCCGGTGAAACCGTCACCCTGCACCGTACCCTGCAGGGCGTTGCCCGGCCTGGGGAGCGCTTTTCAGCTCAACTGCTTCTGCAGGAACCCGGTCTGCCTCCAATCACCCGAACCGTTTCCGTCCCGGTGTTTCCTCGACTGCTTTGGACGCTGCCGCTGGACGGTCCCTGTCTGCCGGATCGGGTGCTGCTGGACGCGGAGTCACTGGACACCTTGCGCGTGGTGGCGGCTGCCGAGCGTTCCGGACCGGTATGTTTCGACGCGGACGGTCTGGTGATCTGGAACAGCATGAAACCCGGTCCCTGGCTGTGCGGTCCCGTGAGAGTTTCGCAGGGAGATCAGATTCTGATCGCCATGGGCAGCCGGCAGGGCGATGTGGTGTTCTGGGAGGCGCGATCAGGACTGCAACTCGGAAGCCTTCTTCTTGACGGCACCCCGGTCCGCGTCCTGACCGCCGTCAGCGGGAACCGACTGATCGCTCTGACTGACCGCGGAACCTGTTATGGAATTGAACCCATCCGTAAAATATGGGCGGTTGATATGAACCTGGGGGTCATCCGGATCTGTCCCGCGCAGACGGGGGATAGGGTACTGGTCTGCGGTGCTGTCGGCCGCCGGGGTGAAGCCGTGGGCCTGAGTCCGGATGGTTCTACATGGTGGCGGACGGCACTGCCTGGTATCCCCATCTCAGCAGGACCCATTGAAAGCGGCGGCTGGTGGGTAGGATTCACGAACGGCAGCACAGCGGAAGTGGAGCCTTCGGGCACGGTGGACACTGCCGGAATGCCGGTGTTCAGCGCACCCCTGAAAGCCATGGCCCCACTGCCGGCGGCATTCTTCGCACCGGCCCTGAAACAGGAAAAATCCGGCGATTGGAGCCTCATGATGGCTGTGGACCGTCAGGGACTGGTGATCGCCGAAGGCGGAAAGGCGTCACGCGTGCTGATGCCGCACCGTTCGCTCGAATGGCTGCACTACGAACCGGCAGTCGGTATCCTCCTGGCTGGCGCCGCAGACGGCACTTTGTTTTGTCTGGAACTGTCGGGACGCATGCTGTGGTACGACAGCCGCGCCTGGGGCGCGTCCCGGTGGGTACTGGTCCGGCCCGCGGGACAGCAGCGCCAGGCTGTCATGGCCGCTTTTGCCGACGGCGTTATCCGGGCATGGGATGGCGGACCTGTCCCGAAGCGGAAATGACCTGACTATCTCCAGGGTTATCACAGGGAATCGATAATATCCCATGAAAACCTTTGATCCGGAAATTACCCGGGGCAGCGTGTTCCGTTCGGTCTGGAAACTGGCCTGGCCCCTGGCGCTGCTGTACACCGTGAACGGCATTCACGGTGTGGTGGATCATATGCTCGTCGGGTGGTGGGTACGGGATCCGGCCAACGCGGGCAATGCGGGCATTGGGGTGGCGTGGCAGATTTTCATGGTGGTGAGTGTGTTCGTGGCGTCTCTGTTTCACGGGGCGAATGTACTGATCGCCCGGAGCGCGGGACGTCGGAACGCCCGGGAAGTAAGTGAAGTCTTCTTTACCGCGCTGGCCGGATCGCTGGTTTTCCTGCTCGGCGTGGTTGCTCCGACCGGCTGGATGGCCGCGCCGGTCCTGATCGCGGGGCTGACGGATGATCCTGTCGTGCGCGCCCACGCGCTGCCTTATCTGCGCGTGCTTTTTGCCGGCGGTACGCCTCTGTTTCTGATGTATCTGTTTACCGGCGCGTTCAACGCGTGCGGTCATCCGCGGGTACCGTTGTTCCTGGCCCTCCTGACCACCATCCTGAATGTAATCATCAGTGCCCTGCTGATTCCTGGAATGGGGCCATTCCCTGCGTTGGGAACCTTTGGTGCCGCGCTGGGTACCGTGCTCGCGCCGGCTGTTTCCTGCGCTGTGGCCCTGGGCCTGATTTTTGCGCGCCGGGCGATCATTCTGCCGCCGGGGGCGGGATGGCGCCCGCGCTGGAGGATGCTGACGCTGATCACTTCCATCGGCGTGCCTTCCGGTATCCAGGGCGTACTGCTGAATCTGGGCGGTGTGGCCATGATGGCCTACATCGCCCGTGCCGGACAGGGTGGCCCCGCGCTGGCGGCGTATGCCATCTGCTACGCTCAACTGTTCTCGCTGGTAACGTGGGTGGCACTCGGACTGCGCTCCGCATCCAGCGCAGTAATGGGACAGAATATCGGGGCGGGAAATGCCGCCCGGGGGCGTGAGGCGGTTCGGACTGCGGCTTTGCTTGGGCTGTTCTGGTCCGCGGGTATCGCGCTGGTTTTCCTGATGGGGGCTCGGCAATTGCTGTCCCTGTTCGGTGTGAGTG
>Ga0308390_1000951_pt1 | contig 19651 bp, 22 predicted proteins | sample Hotspr2Sample149_FD_202358 | JGI IMG/M metagenome (GOLD analysis project Ga0308390, IMG submission 202358) | Hot spring phototrophic mat microbial communities from Mushroom Spring, Yellowstone National Park, Wyoming, United States - 20040719_149 ...
TTTATTTCCATAACACATTGATATACAAAACTTTTAGCAAATAGATAGGCACTACTTTTGGCTTTTTCCTGAAAAGTATCTCTGGTGGGTTATTTTATCTGAAATGGAACTGATGAATGCCTTAGGCTCATTGCATCATAGATAATCTTTGCATCCTGTTTTATTACCGATGGGATGCCATATAAATTCTTGCTCCCTATATCTTCAAGTATGCTTAACTGAACTGAATTTAATGCCTGTCTTATCCTCTCTGTTGACATCGCTCCCTTCTCTATCGCTATCCGGTATCCTAAATGCCTCGCACAGCATAATGCCATAAAACATATCGCTATATGCGCCTTTATCCTCCTTGGTGTCCAATGATATATCGGCCTTATCTTTATGTCATGTTTACTTATCCTAAATGTCTCCTCCACTTGCCATAACCCCTTATACTGACTTATTAGGCGGTATAATTTAAATTGTGTCTGTATAGGGAAAAGCCTTATAATTTTGACATGTCAAAAAAGGCAAAGGATAATAAGAAAAGCATTGTAAGAAGAAGGACAAGATTATTAAAGCAGGAGGATGAAGAAAAGATGAAAGAGATGGGATTAGAAGCTATTTTAGAGAACATTTCACAGATTAACACAAGGGAAGGCATTGGCATAATATCAGCAATGCTTTTAAATGCCTTAATGAAGAAGGAGCGGGAGCTGTATTTAAAAACCTCTGTAGAAAACAAAGCAAATGGTTATTATGACAGGAAGTTAGCTTGTTTATTTGGCAATCTTGATCTTGCAGTTCCAAGAGATAGAAAAGGGGAATTTCGTCCTGCTATTTTGCCTTCTGAATGGCAAAAAACTGATGAGTCTTTTGAAGATTTTATTAACAATCTTGTTTTACAAAGTTATTCACCTAACAAAATAAGGGCTCTTTTAAGCTCAATGAATCTTCCTTATTCAGTAGAACAGATAGAGGAGATAAAAGAAGACCTATACTTAAAGGCAAAGGAAATGAAGACAAAGGAACTGCCTCAAGATGTATTCGCACTTTTTATAGATGCGTATCATACAAGCATAAAGGATGAGGATACAAACAGGGTCAAAAAAGCTGTTATTTACAATGCTATTGGTATAGACATGGAAGGCAAAAAGGGATTATATGGTTATTATGTTTTTTTTGGTTCTGAGAGCAAAGAGGACTGGCTTCAAATATTAAACGATTTAATAAATAGGGGATTAAAAAGAGTGATGCTAATAGTTTCTGATGATTTTTCTGGATTAGTATCTGCGATAAAGGCATTGTTTCCTAATACAGACCATCAGTTATGTTTTATTCACATGCAGAGAAACATAAAAAGAAATATGTCAAAGGATGATGCTAAAGTATTTTACGATGAGTTAGAGTCAATAAAGCTAATCAAGGATTATGATAAAGCGATTATAAAATTTGAAGATTTATGCAAGAGATTTGAAAGAAAATATCCTTTATTTATGAAGCTTTTACAATCTAAAAAAGAGTTGTATTTTACTTATTTAAAATATCCTGAACAAGTAAGAAAACATGTATACACAACAAATATTGTAGAAAACTTTAATAGTCGGCTTGAAGTTACAAGAGTCAATAATGGTGGATACTTTCAGTCTCTTAAGACGACGGAAGTTGCCATATATGTGACAATTAACAGGATACAGACAAGTAAGTGGAAAAAAACCTTTGCCAGCAGTAAGGGCAGCCCTTTATGAACTTAAACAAATGTTTAATGCGAAATTCTCTTCATAGACACAATTCTCTTGACAAGCGCCATACACTGTCCGCCCTCGTTGAATATGATTTTACATATGTGGTCTATCCATCTTATCTCCCCATCAGGTCTAAGGATCCTAAACATTATCTCTGTTTGGGGAATTGAGGTGGTGTGTTCCTCTTTGTGTCTTAGCCACAGGTCCCTATCCTCAGGCAGGATTATCTTCAGTAGGAGATCAGGGTCTTGCATAAAGGCATCACGACTATAACCCGAGATCGTCTCGCAGGCAAGAGAGAGGTAGAGTAGTTTATGATCCATAGAGGCCAGGCCTTCCCAGTAGTTTGAGGTATCAAAAAGGGTCTTATAGATATGCATGTGCTCGTCATTCATGTCCCATCACCCAATTGTTATTCACCCTTTAGCCTCGCCAATCGCTCCAGTTGCGGCTCTCTTTTCGTAAGAGCAGTATATGTTTGTCCTCAATGGCAGTCTTAAGGAGACTTGCAATGAAGCCTATAAACTTGAGCCTCTTGAAGAAGGGTAGTGCCAGCCATCCCACGGCGAGGTGCCTGCCAAGGCTCACTATCTCGCCTAAGACCTTTGGGATATATGGCCACATAGGCCTGCCATTTATATGGGCAGCGATGTTGTTTGCCACAAGGCGTCCCTGCTGAAGGGCAAATTGGGCGGCTGCAGGCACAGGATTCCCTGTCTTAGGATTTATGGCAAGGGCATTGTCACCTACGGCAAAGACCTGTGGGAAGTCTATCGCCTGTAGGTATTCGTTGACTAGTATCCTGCCCATCTGCCCTGTCTTTAGGCCACTGTCCTCAATAATCCCGCCTATCTTTATACCCCCTGTCCAGATAAGGGTATAACTCCTCAATACCTCGCCGTTTGATAGTGTAATAGCCTCTTTGGTCCGCTCGGTTATCCTGAGACCAGTCATTACCTTTACGCCTTTATCGGTCAATCTCCTATAGACCTCGGCAGAGAGGCCCTCCTCAAGTGAAGGCACCAACCTCTGACCCCCCTCAATCAGTATGATCTCAAAGCCCTCTTTGACAATATCTGCCCTTTTATTAAGATGGTCTGCTAACTCGCCTGCAAGTTCCACCCCTGTAAGCCCCCCTCCACCAATTACAGAACGGAGAATATCCCTTTTGACATCACTGTTTGTTGTCAAAAGGGCCTCATCACAGAGGCCGTTGATGTGCTCATAGATTGATTGGGCGTCCTCAAGGGACTGGAGGGTCAGGGAATGCTCCTTTAGGCCAGGGATGTTGTAATAGTTGGTAATGCTGCCCAAGGCTATAACGAGATAGGCATAATACAACTCTTGAGTGGCAGTTACAACCTTCCCATTAATTGCATCAATAGCCTTGACCTCTTCCTGTATAAAGTTGATAGAGGTCTTCTTGATGATCCGTTCAATGGGCACAGAGACCTCTGCCCTTCTTACCGCCGCCTCATGGAGCTGTGTCTTAAAGGTATGAAAGGGGTTTTTGTCAATCAGACATATCCTGTATTGTGGCATAGCCCTAAGAAGCCTTGAGAGCCGCAGGGCTGCTGTTACGCCCCCATATCCCGCACCAATAATCACTATATCTTGGCTACAGTGTTGCACCTTCTCCTCAGGGTCCTTAGGCTCAGACCAAGCATCTTGGCAGCCTCGCTCTTATTACCCCTTGTCCTCTCTAAGGCCTTTTGTATCAGGAGTTCTTCTGCCTCTTTGAGGGTTGCATTAATGGGTATCGTATAGTATTCACTACCCTCAATTACATGGCATTTACGCCCTAATTCGCCTCCGGGTCTATAATCAATTTGCCTAAGTATATCATATGGAAAGACCCTTGTGTTTTTGTGAGGTAGCATAGTGGCAACCCTAGTCATCACATTCCTAAGCTCCCTAACATTGCCCCGCCAGGGCAAACCCTCAAGGAGACGGACCGTCTCAGGCGAGAACTCAGGATAAGGAGGCCTCCTACCCATCTCAGACAATGCCCTTTCAAAAAAGTGTCGTGCCAAAAGGGATATATCCTCAACCCTATCTCTTAAGGGGGGGATGTTTATCCTAAGGATATCCAACCGGTAAAGCAGGTCTTCCCGAAATAGGCGATCCTCTACCGCCCTGTAGAGGTCTGTATTTGTGGCCGCTATAACCCTGACATCAACTGGTATCAAACTATCGCCACCTATACGACAGACCATCCTGTCCTCAAGGACCCTCAAGAGCCTTACCTGAAGGTGGAGGGCCATATCGCCTATCTCATCAAGAAAGAGGGTCCCTCCGTGGGCCAACTCAAACTTACCCTTCCTTGTCTTCAGTGCCCCTGTAAAGGCCCCTTTTTCATGACCAAAGAGCTCTCCCTCAATGAGGCTCTCTGGTATGGCCCCACAATTTACCGGCACAAAAGGTCCCTCTGAACGCCTACTTAAGGAATGTATGGCCCTTGCCACTATCTCTTTGCCTGAGCCTGTCTCGCCTGTGATCAGGACATTTTGATCAGACCTAGCAATTTCTGGGAGGTGAGCAAGGGCATTGCGCATGGCCTCGGACCTGAAGATGAAATAGGGCTTTGCCTGCCTGACAATCGGGTCAACAAGTTGAAGGGAACGACTCTCACCCTTTGTCTTGCCCAATGCAAGATCTATTTTGACCTTAAGGCGGGAGGCATTGAGGGGTTTGTATAGATAATCTTCAAGGAGGTGTTTTACATCCTCTGGGGCCAAGTCAACCACCTCATACCCCTCATCTACAAGGAGATAGAAAAAGGACTGTGGATGTGTAACCTTGTAGGAGTTGAGCAGTTCAAGATATCGCTCATCAAAGTTTCCAATTGCAACTATAATTACATCACAGGGCCTCTGGGCGAGGGCCTGTGAGGCCTCATTATAAGATGAACAGGATATGACCTCAATGTTAGTGTCTTTGTATGCCTTTGACAGGGCATTGCCCGTTTCAACCTCGTCATCTACCACTAAGAGGACCGTCTCTTTTGGCTCCTCAGACATATCTTAGTCATTCTTATCAGCCATCTTGTTCTTGAGCTTCAGGCCCACCTGATCCATCACGAGCTTTGATATGCTCAGATAGGTCTTAAGGTCCTCAAGGGTTGGGTTGAGGTTGTCCTTTTTGTCTTTCATAAGGCCAAAGCTGGTCTTCCCAGTGGACTTGTTGTAACTGATAATGATCTCGTAAATCATCTTGCCCCCTTTACTTTACACCCTTGCTATTGAGAAAGGGGCCAAACTTTTTGTCAGTACCTAAAATGTGGTTTTGAAGCCACTTTTTGAGGAAGTCCATCACATCAAAGGACAAGACAGGCTCACCACCCTTATACTTCTTTTCTAAGTCCTTCGTCTTCTGTGTAAGTTCGTCATGGGCCTTTTTGTGGCTTGCATAATCTGGATAACCATGTGCACTCATGAGCCTTTCCTCGGTTGCAAAATGGGTAGCACAGTACTGTAAAAGCCCTTCTAAGGTCTTTCCTATAACGGCATCACCCTTACCCGACTTCATGGCATCGTGCATCTCGTTTACCATATCAAAGAGTTCCTGTGTTGTGCATCAACCTCTGCGATGTTCGTCTTATACTGATCTCCCCATACAAGAAATCCCATATCATTTCCTCCTTCAGGCTGATTTATGCCAATTAAATTATATGTAACACCTACCTGTTACAATGCCAACTGTAGGCACTCTTGATTATGTCTCTTATATCCCTTTTTGCTGACCAACAAAGCACTGAACCTGCCTTTGCCGAAGAGGCCACAAGGACTGGGGGGTCACCGACCCTTCTGCCAGAAGTTTTATAGATTACTTTATTGCCCGTGATATCTTCAACAATACTGATTATCTCTTTTACTGAAATACCCCGCTGGAAACCCAAGTTAAAGACCTCAGACCTGCTGCCTGCCTTTAGATAATCAAGGGCCTTCAGGTGGGCATCGGCGAGGTCTGTCACATGCACATAATCACGGATGCATGTGCCATCGGGTGTGTCATAGTCGGTGCCAAAGACCGAGAGGGTATAGTCCTTATCAAGCACGGCCTTTAGTGTAAGGGGGATAAGATGTGTCTCAGGCTCGTGCCACTCACCGATCCCAAAGTCTGCACCTGCGGCATTGAAGTATCGCAACGACACATACCTTATGCCATAGATCTCATCGTACCACTTAAGGATACTCTCAAAGGTAGCCTTGCTCTCACCGTATGGGTTAATGGGCTTTATGGGTTCTGATTCGTCTATAGGTAACTTTAATGGGATGCCATAGACCGCACAGGTAGAAGAGAATACCACCTGCCTACACCCGTAGTCCTTCATCGCCTCAAGCAGATTAAGGCCACCTAAGATATTGTTTTGAAAATACTTATACGGATTGGCCATGCTCTCGCCCACATAGGCATAGGCAGCAAAGTGTATGACAGACTCTATCGGATAGGCCTTAAAGGCCTGCCCTATCTCTGATCTATCAAGGAGGTCGCCTTTTATAAAGAGGACGCCCTTAGGCAGATGTTCACAGTGGCCATGCTCAAGGTTGTCAAAGACCACAATCTCTGAGGGTTTGTATCCTCTGGTTATCAAGTAATGGACCGTGTGGGAACCTATGTAGCCTGCACCGCCTGTGATGAGTATCATGCAACCTCCGTCTCTTAGAATTCTTTGATGGGTCTATAGTAGGTATCCCGTTGGACAGGCCTAAAACCTGCCTTTTTAACGGTGTCAACGATCTCCCCGATAGATGCCCTGTAAGATGCCCCAGCGGCCCTCACCACATTTTCCTCAATCATCGTAGAGCCCATGTCGTTGGCACCAAAAAGGAGTGCTACTTGGGCAAGTTTGAGGCCCTGTGTTACCCAAGAGGCCTGGATATTTGGCACATTATCAAGGTATAGCCTGCTAATAGAGAGGACCCTAAGGTAATCTACTGCGGTTACAGGCAATATGGAGACCTCTTTAGATAACTGGGTATTGTGAGGCTGAAAGCTCCAGGGGATAAAGGCCGTAAAACCACCTGTCCTGTCTTGTAGGGAGCGTATAAGCTCAAGGTGTTCAATGACCTCTTCAGGGCCCTCAATAGAACCAAACATCATGGTGGCAGTGGTCTTCATACCAATACTGTGGGCAGTCTCCATTACCTCAAGCCACTGATTGCTTAGGATCTTATTTGGACTTATAGCCCTACGAACCCTGTCTGAAAGTATCTCGGCACCTCCGCCTGGTATAGAGTCCAGACCGGCCTCCCTGAGTCTCTGTAGGGTCTCCTTGATAGATATATCATGTCTATTTGAGAGATACACCATCTCTGTTGGCGAGAGTCCGTGGATGTTTATGGTAAAGCGGTTCTTTATTTCTCTAAAGAGGTCACAGTAGTAGTCAAGACCAAGTTCGGGGTTTATACCGCCCTGAAGCAGTAACTGGGTCCCCCCAAGGGCAATAGTCTCTTGAATCTTTTTGAATATCTCCTGATGGCTCAGCAGATAGGCCTCTGGACTATCCTTGTCTCTGAAAAAGGCGCAGAACTTACACCGATTGATGCAGACATTTGTGTAGTTTATATTGCGGTCTATTACAAAGGTAACAACCCTATTGCCATGTATGGCCTGCCTAAACTTATTGGCCTCAGAGCCGAGATTATGCAAACTCTCGTGTTTGTAAAGCCGCAAGGCCTCTTTTGTTGTAAGCCTCTTCAATGGGCACCCCCCCAATTTGGGCCATGATGGATATCCACCTTAAGAGGGACAGACAATGTCTCAACGCCCTCCATCTCCCTCTTGACAAGGCCTTTTAGGGTCTCCACCTCTTGGCAGGGCGTCTCAAAGAGTAGTTCGTCATGGATTTGTAATATAAGCCTTGAAGTAAGGCCTTGGGCCTTTATTGCACTATTTACACGGATCATGGCAATTTTTATAAGGTCTGCTGCGGTGCCCTGTATAGGGGTGTTAACGGCAATCCTCTCTGCCTGTTGGCGAAGCGTCTTATTTGTGCTGTTGATATCACCAATTGCCCTGCGCCTACCAAACAGTGTGTAGGCAAAGCCCGTATCTCGGGCTGACTGAATGGCCCTTTCTATGTAGTCCTTTACGCCCCTGTGGAGGTTGAAGTAATTGCCTATGTATTCTGCCGCCTCAGTGGTGCCAATCTTTAAGGCCTCTGAGAGTCCATAGGGACTCATGCCATAGAGGATGCCAAAGTTGACCACCTTTGCAACCCTCCTCATCTCACGGCTAACATGGTCCTCTGAGACCTTAAAGAGCAGGGCAGCAGTGGCGGTGTGGATGTCTTTATCGGCCCTGAAGGCCTCAATGAGCCTCTCATCGCCACTCATATGGGCCAACACCCTGAGCTCTATCTGTGAATAGTCAGAAGACAGCAATAGGCAGCCCTCTTCAGCAACGAATGCCTCTCGTATCCTACTACCCCAATCACCCCTAATGGGTATGTTCTGTAGATTTGGGTCACTACTACTTAGCCTACCAGTGGCGGTGGCTGCCTGATGCAGTGTAGTGTGGACCCTGCCCGTTTGAGGGCTTATCATCTCTGCAAGGGCATCAAGGTAAGTGTTTTTGAGCTTTGATAGGGTGCGATAATTTAATATTTCAGCAGGCAGTTCATGGACTGTGGCTAATTGGCTGAGGGTGTCTATGTCGGTGGAATAGCCTGTTTTGGTCTTCTTTGTGGGCTTAAGATGTAGCTTTTCAAAGAGTATGTGCCCCAGTTGTTGGGTAGAATTTATGTTAAACCTCTCACCTGCGATGCTGTAAATGCGTGCCTTTATGGATCCCAGTTGCTCCTCTAACTCCTTTGAGAGGTCTTTAAGTCTCTGGGAGTCAATCTTTACGCCTACCATTTCCATCTCGGCAAGTATAGGTATTAATGGCTCCTCCAAATTGTTGTAAAGGCCCTCTAAAGCACTGTCTGAGAGCCTTTTAAAAAGGACCTCCTCAAGCCTGCGTATGCACAAGAGCCTCTCACCTATCAGTTCTGCATGTTCCTCCAATGAGAGGTTCCTTGACTTATCAGGTATCCTGAGGGTTATTTGCAGATACTCCTCTGAGAGCCCCTCAAGGTGGTGATTAGACCTATTGGAGTCTAACAGGTAAGAGGCTATCATGGTATCTCTAAGGGGACCTCTAAGCTCTATGCCGTGTCTTTTGAGGGCAATGATATGAGATTTTAGGTCGTGGCCTATCTTTTTTATTGATGGGTCTTGAAGGGTCTGCTTGAGTATGGGGAGGGCATCGGCCACATTTTCTGCCCCCTGATGCCTTATGGGGACATAAACGGCCTGTTGTTGATTACGGCTAAGGCCAATGCCAAGTATTTCTGCCCTGTGTGGGTTGTGATCGGTAGTATTTAAAAGCAGGCAGAGGCCCTCATCAAAGGGGCCTTTTATATGGTTATAGTCCACCTCAGGGACTTTCCTAAAGGCTTCTGCCCCGTCATCAAAGAGTGAGGGTATCTTCATAGGTGGATATAATAACCCAAGTATAGTGAGTTAGTGAATTAGTGAGTTAGTAAAAGAGTTTTTGACCCAAAAACAGAGATAGAAGATTGTTCAGCCAGTAAAACCCCCTCCCATTGTGGGAGGGGTAACCTCTATGGTGAACTATTCACCCTCTCCCTCTCTAATCAAGGGAGAGGGAACAGTTTTAGGATTTCTAAATCGGGATTTGGGTTTAATTTAAAATCACCTAACTGTTATCCTGCCTTCCGTCCTTCCTCGCCTACCGCACCTTTACATGTCTTATCCCAGAGGGTCTCCATGCTGGGGATATTACCTGTGAGCCCCTTATTGATCTTAGGTAAGGGCCCCACACTGTATTAAACTCGCCGTATTTGTTATTAATCATGTCAACTGCCCTATAAAGCAGCCCTTCTCTGTGGAACTCTTCAAAGAGACTTGGTACCGTCTTTTCCTCTTTTATAAGCCCACTAAGCGAGACGCCAAGCAGTCTGACTGCGGCATTCAATCCACTTGCCTCTAACAGACCAACCACATAGTTATAGACCCTATGGGTATGGTTTGTATAATAGGGCATGACCCTCTGGTGGGTAAAGGTCCTAAAGTCAGAAAGCCTGATAGTCAGCGAGACCCTCCTACCATTGTATCCATAAGCCCTTGCCCGTCTGCAGACCATCTCGCAGAGTTGTAAAAGGTATCCCTTTATTTCTGCCCTATCTTGGATGTCTTTAGGTAGTGTCATGCTGTGTCCTATTGACTTTGGTTCGTCTTCTACTACCTTAACGGGTCTGTTACATATCCCCATCCCCATTTCCTTGAGACGCTCGCCTATGATGCCAAATTTGCTCCTCAACAGGCCTGCCGATGCCCTTGCAAGCTGTCCACAGGTCTTTATACCCAGCAGGGCAAGCCGCTCTGAGATATGTCTGCCTATACCCCAAAGTTCCTCTACCGGGAGGTCTTCAAGCAGTTCCGTTACCTCCTCTTCCTTTACCCACCTAAGACCATCGGGCTTACTTATATCGCTGACCAGTTTGGCTATCAGGATGTTTGGCCCTATGCCTACGGTGCAGGTGATACCGAAGGCCTCCTTGACCTCCTGCTTAATCCCCTTGCCTATCTCAAGGGGGCCTCTAAAGAGGTGTGATGTAGTTGTTACATCTATAAAGGCCTCATCAATAGAATAGACCTCAACCTCAGGGCTATATCGCCCATAGATCTCCTTGAGTCTTGAGCATGTGTAGGTGTATTTTTCGTTGTTGCCTATCACAAAGATTATCTCTGGACATAGCCTCTTGGCCTCGTAGACATTCATGCCTGTCTTTACCCCATATCTCCGTGCCTCATAGGAACGGGTAGTCACAACCGTCCTACCTCCTGAACCAATTACTGCAATGGGCTTGCCCCTAAGGCGTGGATTGCTCTGCTGCTCTACAGAGGCAAAGAAGGCATCCATGTCTACGCAGATTATCTGTCGCTGCATTGGTCAAACTGTCCTGTTTAAGTTTCTATCTTCTCAAGGCTCCAAAGTAGTCTTTGGCTGTCAAAGACTATTTCATATAGGGTAGCACCGACAGTTACAGAAAAGTGATACAAGACCCTTGTGCCCTCCTTACTAACCCAATGATAGGTTATATCTTCTATCTCAAAGACCCTGCCTGACCACCTAAATCTCACAGGCCTCATCTTGGTTGGATAGCCCCCAAATGCCGCTATAACTGAAATGGGTTCCCCTATTACTGTCATAGTTTCCTTACCACCCCTACAACCTTACCAATTAAGGTAACCTCAGAGGCCTTGTATCGGACCTCTACCATATCCCTGTTTTCTGGCCGTAAGACCACCTCATTGCCGTCAATATACACCCTTTTTACAGTAGCCTCCTCTCCAATCAAGACCACTGCTATGTCACCCCGATTTATAGCCACATTGGGTTGGACTATTACATAGTCTCCATGGAGGATCCCTGCCTCTATCATGCTGTCTCCAGTGACCCTAAGGGAAAACAGCTGAGGATACGAAAATAGTTCACTGTCTATGTATATCTCTGAATCTATCTCCTCAAGACAGTGGATTGGTTCCCCTGCCCTAATCCTGCCTACTACGGGCACTGATCTAGACTTTGTGGGCTGCCTCAAGGGGCTATGCCCGATCTCAATGCCCCTTGATACATTTGGATGGATACGTAGATAGCCCTTATTCTGAAGGGCAAGGAGGTGCCCCCTTGCAGCACCCACATGAAAGCCAAAATGGCTTGCAATCTCGGCAACGCTCGGTGGATAGCCCTTCTTCTGGATGTGGGCCAGAAGGAAATCATAAACCTCCGCCTGCCTCTTTGTGAGAAATCTCGTATTCATATAAATAGTATGCATATATATATACTTAAATTGTCAACCTAAGTCAACCCCATTACAGTGGAGGCAGGACTGCCAAGACCCCCTAAAATTGCTTTTTTTAAACAATAGCAGAATAAGCTAAAACTGTCATAGCCTTGCAGCTACAGATTCTACCACAGGCTGCCAGTCTCCGGGTTTGGCTTGCCTAAACAGCCTCATCGTAGGGTACCATGGGCTGTCTGACCTCCCCAAGAGCCATCTCCAGTCTGCATCGTAATGTAGAAGTACCCATACAGGCTTTCCCAAGGCGCCTGCGAGATGGGCGATGGAGGTATCTATGGTTATCACCAAATCAAGGTTCATAATCAAGGCTGCTGTGTCCGCAAAGTCCTCAACCCTGTCCATGAGGTCAATCATCATTATTTCCATAGGGAGAATCGTGAGTTCCTTTTGGGCAGGGCCATATTGGAGGTTAAAAAAACAGCGCCCACTGATTTTCAGGAGTGCAAGCAGATCCTCAATGCGGCAGGACTTATGGGGTGGATTAATGCCTGACCAGGCAATACCGATTTTGGGATTTTTGCCATATTCACCTACCCACTGAGACCATTTATTCAAAAGGGCTTCATCAACCTTGATATAAGGCACCTTATTGGGGAGATTGGTCAGATCTGTCTTGAACATCATGGGGAGTGAGAGTATTGAGCAATGATAGTCAAAATTGGGTAGCCCAAAACCCCTTGTAATAACCCTGTCAACACCCTCCACACCCTCAAAGAGCCTTGCCAATGGTGATAGGCATTCCACAAAAACCGTTGCCCCCATGGCCTTTAACAGAGGGACGTATCTTACAAACTGTATGGCATCTCCAAAGCCCTGTTCGTCATGTATAAGTATCCTCTTACCCTGTAGGTCCTCACCTCTCCAGAGTGGTTCTTTAAAGCCTCTCACATAGGGCTCATAGAGAGAAAGCCTCTTTCGCCATTCATACTGGGGCCATCCATTTTTGAAGTCTCCATGCATCAGGAGCAACAAGGCAAGGTTCCAATGGGCCTCAGGGTAATCATATTTTAATGAGATTGCACTACGGTAGGCATCAATGGCATCTTCATAACGGTAGAGTTCCTTGTAGATAAGGCCTAAATTGAAATAATAACCTGCCTGTTTGGGGTCTATTTCAATCGCCCGATTTATGTAACTAAGTGCCTCATCATATCTGCCCATCTCCTTTAAGACATTGCCCAAATTGTTGTAACCATCAGCAGAGGAGGGGTCTAACTCTATTACCTTGTGGTAGGCATCAATGGCTTCGGTATATCTCTTAAGTAACTTTAGGTGGTTGCCCAACTGGATATAAGCCTCTATTGAGTTTAGGTTTAAGGAGACCGCCTTTTTGTATTCCTCCACTGCCTCTTCAGTCCTCCTTTGGCGACTAAGGAGGTTGGCATAGTTGAAGCGAACGGTGTAATCCGCAGGCATTAGTTGAATGGCCCGTCTAAAACACCCCTCAGCGGCTGAGGCATTCCCTGCGGCCTCAAAGACAAGGGCAATCAGATTTATAGTCCTTGCATCCTTTGGGTCAATCTTGAGGCAACGATTGAGATATGATATTGCGTCCTCATAAAGCCCCTTTTGATGAAGGATTACCGATAGGTTGTAAAGGGCCCCCTTGTGGTAAGGATCAATCTGTAACAGCTGTGTGTATGCCTCAATGGCCTCCTCTAAACGGTTGGTCTCATGCAGCAATACTGCAAGGTTAAAGCGTATTGCCACAGCATGGGGTTCCCTTTCAAGGGCCCTTTTGTAAGCCCCTATTGCCTCTCCTGTTCTGCCTTCCTGCCTGAGGAGGTTTGCATAGTTATTCCACAAGAGGACATTAGTGTTGTGCCTTTTTAAGGCCTCTTCAATGTGGATAAGGGCATCATTTGGTAAACCCTTTTGAGAGAGGGCAATTGAGAGGTTTATAGTGGCCTCTACCATATTAGGATCAAGAGATAAGGCCTCTTTGTAATATTTAATGGCCTCATCAAAGTTTCCTTGATCAAAAAGGGCCTCGGCCTGTAGGAAGAAAGACCTTGCAGATTGCCCTGTCATAGGTGGCCTAATACAACTCCCCACACAGACAGGTCGTCGTTACAGCGTAGTGCTCAAAATGGACCTCTATGGTCTTCATGGCCTAATTTTATCATAACCTCCTTGATTAAATTACACCTGTTTGATAGAATATTTAAAAAATTTTTGGAGGGTATAAGATGAGACAAGAGACGCTATGTATCCACGGGGGGCACATTCCTGACTCAACAACACTATCAAGGGCTGTACCGATCTATCAGACGAGTTCTTATGTCTTTAGGGATGCTGATCATGCGGCCAACCTCTTTGGCCTAAGGGAGTTAGGAAATATCTACACAAGGATCATGAATCCTACCGTAGATGTGCTTGAAAAGCGCGTTGCCGAGCTTGAGGGGGGGACGGCAGCGGTGGCAGTGTCGTCAGGGCAGGCCGCATCTACCTATGCCATATTTGCCCTTGCAGACAATGCCTCTGGTGAAGACCTCAAGACCTACCAGTGTGGAACTCAGAGCGTATCTCTAACCACGCAGGGCTATGAGATCATCTCATCTACAAGCCTATACGGAGGGACCTATAACCTCTTCCATTATACCCTCCCAAAGTTGGGGATTAATGTGCGGTTTGTTGACCCCTCAGACCCAGAGAACTTCAAGAGGGCCATTACAGACAGGACAAAGGCAATTTATATAGAATCTATTGGCAATCCTAAGCTTGACATACTTGACTACGAGGCAATCGCCTCTGTTGCCCATGCTCACGGATTGCCCTTAATAGTTGACAACACCATACCCACCCCTTATCTATTTAGGCCTATTGATTACGGTGCCGATGTGGTAGTGCATTCAACGACCAAGTTCATAGGTGGCCATGGCACCTCTATAGGCGGTATTATTGTGGACTCAGGAAGGTTTGATTGGACACAGGGACGCTTCCCTGGTTTTACTCAGCCCGATCCCAGTTATCATGGCCTTGTGTTTGCAGAGGCCTTTAAGGACTTTATGGGCATGGGGAATATAGCCTTTGCCATGAAGGCAAGGCTCCAATTTTTAAGGGACATTGGGGCATGTATGAGCCCCTTCAATGCCTTTTTGTTTTTACAAGGCCTTGAGACACTCCATTTGAGGATGCAGAGGCACAGTGAAAACGCCATGAAGGTCGCAGAGTTTTTATCAAATCATCCAAAGGTCAGTTGGGTAAACTATCCAGGCCTACCATCCCATGATACCCACTCACTTGCAAGGCGATATTTTAAGAGGGGTATGTATGGGGCCATCCTTGGCTTTGGCGTAAAAGGCGGGCTTGAGGCAGGTAAGAAGTTGATTAATAGCGTCAAACTCTTCTCACACCTTGCCAATATTGGAGATGCAAAGAGCCTGATAATTCACCCGGCAAGCACGACCCATCAGCAACTTACGCCTGATGAGAGGGCACAAACAGGGGTTACTGATGACTTAGTAAGGCTCTCCATTGGCATAGAGGCCATTGAAGACATTATTGAAGACCTTGATCAGGCATTGAGCAAGATATAAGCGAGATGCTGCGACAGGAAGGCAAATCGCCAGGCTCAGGGGTAGGCATTGTCAAGACCAAATACTTTACCTTTGCAGAGGGTAATGAGAGATTCAATCTCACCCTTGGAGGCAAACTTGGCCCCATTACTGTTGCTTACGAGACTTATGGTGAATTGAATGAGGATAAGTCTAATGCGATCCTAATAGTTCACGCCCTATCTGGTGACGCCCACGCTGCAGGTTATCACGAGGGTGATAAAAAGCCCGGGTGGTGGGACGCCATGATAGGGCCAGGTAGGGCCTTTGACACAAACAAGTTCTTCGTGATCTGCTCTAATGTGTTAGGCGGTTGCAGGGGTACCACTGGCCCTATCTCCCTAAACCCAGAGACCCAAGAGCCCTACGGCCTAAATTTTCCCTTGATAACCATCAGAGATATGGTGAGGGTACAGCGCCACCTGCTTGATCACCTTGGCATAAAGAGGCTACTGTCTGTGGCTGGTGGCTCAATGGGTGGTATGCAGGTTCTGCAATGGATGGTCTCCTATCCAACTCGTTTATTAAGCGCAATACCTATAGCAACCACCCTCAGACACACGGCCCAGCAGATCGCCTTCAATGAGGTTGGCAGGCAGGCCATAATGGCCGATCCATACTGGAAATCGGGTTTCTACTACGGTGGGTATATACCCGCAAAGGGCCTTGCTGTGGCAAGGATGATCGGCCACATTACATACATGAGCGAGAAATCAATGGAAGAGAAGTTTGGCAGACAGAGAAAGGGCAATGTCTCTCCCTTTAAGTTCACTGCCGACTTTGAGGTAGAGAACTACCTACACTACAAGGGCGATAAGTTTGTAGAGCGTTTTGATGCCAATAGCTACCTGTATATCACAAAGGCGATGGACCTCTTTGACCTCACTGCAGGGGGCAAACCAATAGAGGAGATATTTAAAAAGGTAGAGGCAAAGGTCCTTGTAATTGCCTTCAAGTCCGATTGGCTCTACCCAATCCATCAATCAAAGGAGATAGTTAGGGCCTGTAAAAAGGCAGGCCTTCAGACCACCTTCTGTGAGATCTATTCTGAGTATGGTCATGATGCCTTTTTGCTTGAGGTTGAAGAGGAGAGTCACTTGATAAGCCACTTTCTAAACAAGGTTGCAAGGGAAAACGACATTGAGCTATCAGACCTTGGATAGGCCTGAATATAAGATAATTGAGGCCATGATAGTGCCCAACTCCACAGTGCTTGACCTTGGCTGTGGTGAGGGAGATCTGCTGTATATGCTTGAAAGGCAAAAGGGCATAAAGGGGCAAGGGGTGGAGATAGATGAGACGGCCATTTACTCCTGTGTGGCAAAAGGCCTCAATGTCTTTCACGATGACCTTGACAATGGCCTTGTGGACTACACCGATAAGTCCTTTGACTATGTGATCATGAACCAGACCATGCAGGAGGTGATTGATCCACACAAGGTGATAAGTGAGGCCCTAAGGGTAGGTAAAAGGGTGATTGTGGGTTTTCCAAACTTTGCCTATTGGAAGGCACGTTTTCAACTCTTTTTTTGTGGCAGGGCACCTGTTACCCCAAGCCTGCCCCATCAGTGGTTTGACACGCCAAATTTACACTTCCTGAGCCTTGCAGATTTTCGTGACTACTGTAAGAACCAAGGAATAACAATCCTCCAATCTGCCTATCTGCCAGACCATTTTTTAGTGAATTTATTACCTAACCTCCTTGCAGAATCGGCAATACTAATGATCACAAGGGGTTAACAGCCGCATCCCTTAGTCAACCCAAATGTTGCCGCCGCTTTCCTTGCGGTCGCTCATGTGGGGCTTAATTGCTACTACCCTGTGGTAAATATGGCTGAGCCACTATTAGCCACTCACCGCCAAGGGCCTTATAGAGAGATATAACGGACTTTATGTAGGCCGTCTTTGTCTGTGTGTATGCAAGTTCAGCATTAAAGAGGTTTCTCTCTGCATCAAGCACCTCAATATAGCTCGTGTAGCCGTTTTCATATCTGAGCCTTGCAACCCTTGCATAATCCCTCAATGATTCAAGTTGCCTGTCCATTATCCCAATCTGTTCTTTTGTCTTTTTGTGTCCCACAAGGGCATCTTCCACCTCCTAGAAGGCCCCTGGATAGACTGTTGGTATCTCAGCAGGGCCTGCTGGGCCGCCTCAGCGCTTAGTATCTGGGCCCTTGCAGCCTCCTCAACACTCCTAAGCCTGCTCCATAGATCTATCTCCCATCTCACATTGAGATTGACCTGAAAGGCATTGGCCGTCATCGTCTGCCCAAGCATATTTGTCTTACTCCTACCCCTTTGCAGATAACACCGCTGCCTGAGCAGACTGTTCATTGCCTAAAGCATCATCAAGGTCTTTCTTGCTCATGGCATTTTTTTGGGCCAGAGGCCTTATCCTTGCAAGGGTCGCCCTTGCATTTTCAAGCCTTGCCTCCATCTGCGCCAATTCACCCCTTGACTGCTGCAGGGCTGCCTCAAAGGGCTCTTTATTCATGACAAACAGGACCGTGCCCTCCTTTACAAAAGAGCCCTCCTCATAGACCCGCTTCTCTAAAAAACCGTCAACCCTTGCCCTGATCTCCACCAGTCGGGAACTCTCGGTCTGACCAATGTACTGGACTTCAGCAGGCACCGTCTTTGGGAGCACATCAACCACTGTAACCTCAAACACATGAGGACCTTTATATTCGGGCTTTTGTTCCTTGCCGCAGGAGATGAGACAAACAAGCACGAGGGACAATAAAAAGTAAAACGACAGGGCAGGCCTTTGAGTTTCCATTTATGACGACCCCCATTTTTTGGTAGTTAATAATAGTCAAAGTGTCTAAACTTGTCAACCTGATAGTGCACCCCTATGGCTTTATTTTTTGGCATCCATTTGAGTTATAATAGCAACTTATGAACTGCCCTAACTGTGGCAATCTGATACGGAACCCCTTAAACTTTTGTCCCTATTGCAGGGAGCCCTTAAGTCCCTTAGCCCCTGTGGTCAATATCAATAGCCGTAGGACAAGGCCAAGGGGCATCTTTATTAAGGTCTTCTTAGTCCTGTTTCTATCTGTTACACTCTTTGCCCTTTATAAATACAGAGGACAAGAGGCCCTAAACTACATTGATGAAAGGCTGTTTAAGGGAACTAACACCTTACAGACCGATACCAGGGGCACCAAGTCGCAATCACCATTGCACCCACTAAACTTTATTGAACCAAACACAGGTATAGAGTTTGTGTTTATAAAAGGCGGCTGTTACCAGCAGGGTGACATCTTTAATGAGGGCGATAGCGACGAAAGGCCTGTGCACGAGGCCTGTGTGGGCGATTTTTACATAGGGAAGTTTGAGGTAACACAGGACCAATGGTTTAAACTCATGAAAAAGGGTGCTGATTCAGCCGTTAGGACTAAGAACATTCCAATGCAAGGGGTAAGTTGGAAAGATGCCCAAGCCTTTCTTGATGCCCTAAAGAAAAAGTCCCCAGAACATAAATTCCGCTTACCCACTGAGGCAGAGTGGGAGTATGTGTGTAGGGGTGGTGGCAAGAGACAGAGATACTCTGGCACAAGCAGCGAGGCAGAGATCTCAAGATTTGCATGGACTGGAATAAACTCCCAAGGCACCCTTCAACAATCTGGGACATTAAAACCAAATGAACTTGGGATACACGATCTGAGTGGCAGTCTTTGGGAGTGGGTAGAAGATGACTATAAGCCTGATTGTTATCAGAAGGCCGAGAAGAACAACCCTGTATGTATGGGAGGCGTGAATAGGGTAATAAGGGGAGGCAGCTTTCTGCTCTCACCTCAATTTGCAAGGTGCACTGCCCGTGGCAATGCACCGCCCCTATCCAATTCGCCCTCCATTGGCTTCAGGGTACTTAAAGATATTTAGAGTAAGGAGGTAAGACTTAAGAGATGGGTGTGATACTGATAACCGTAATAATGCTTGTGATCTCCAACATTTTTATGACCTTTGCATGGTATGGGCACCTCAAAAACCTTAACAACAATGCGTGGTATATAGCGGTTGTAGTGAGTTGGTTTATAGCCCTCTTTGAGTATGTCTTTCAGGTGCCTGCAAACCGCATAGGCTTTACGGCCCTTACCTTGCCTCAGCTAAAGATCATACAAGAGGTCATCACCCTTAGCGTCTTTGTCCCCTTTGCAGTCTTCTACATGGGACAGCCCATCAAGATGGACTACCTATGGGCAGGATTGTGTATGCTCGGTGCAGTGTATTTCATATTTAGGTCATAATAGGGTCCTGAGATGCCTTGAAATTGACTACCACCTTCTATCTAAACCAAAACCCTCAACCCAAAAAAAGCAGTTACAGTGAAGGCAGGACTCCCCACTATTCCCGACTTTGACCATTTATTTCCATAACACATTGATATACAAAACTTTTAGCAAATAGATAGGCACTACTTTTGGCTTTTTCCTGAAAAGTATCTCTGGTGGGTTATTTTATCTGAAATGGAACTGATGAATGCCTTAGGC